>ERZ827440.1305-NODE-1305-length-28324-cov-6.308147_pt1 | contig 28324 bp, 44 predicted proteins | sample MGYA00519774_ERZ827440 | MGnify/ENA primary metagenome ERZ827440 (study PRJEB31778, sample SAMEA3449302) | human gut metagenome | biome: human gut; feature: human-associated habitat; material: faeces | place: United Kingdom | collected 2010/2012 ... | reverse complement strand
TCTTAGGCATGCCGCCAGCGTTCATCCTGAGCCAGGATCAAACTCTCAATAAAAAAATTGATTTTTGTTCAATCCTAGTTACTCAAAAAAACATGACGTTTTACTCAGTTTTCAAAGATCATTTACTCTGCAACGCCTTATCTTTTAAGGCCTCTTTGTCGCAGTGCACATTAATAGTACCATAACTAAATTGGTGTGTCAACAATTTTTTTAAAATTTTTGTCGATTTTTGTAATTTTCTTATTTTTAATGCGTTTTATGGCATTTTTTGGTACTTTTTTATGTGCTTCAATATAATTTATTCAAAAAAATAAAAATAATTCACATTATCTTTATTTTTTCTTCATTATTTTAATTTTTTATATAAATCGTAATATTTTTTTATAGTTTCTTCATTAAATGGATCTTCTCTTCTTTTATATTTTTCAATTAACCTATTTAATTCATATTTCACTATTTTGTCTATTTCATCTGAATAATTCATAATTTTTTTATGATATTCATATTCCGACTTATCTAATATTTTATATGCTCCATCTGGAAACACCCTAAGATCATAGTCATAATCAATATATTTTATTGTATTGTTTTCAATTATTACTGGCGATGAAATATTACAATAATAATATATTCCTGTATTTTTTAATTGAGCAATTATATTAAACCAACTTTTCTTATAATAAAATGTAATTGCTGGTTCTTTAGTTCTCCAACTTCTTCCATCTATCTCAGTAACTTTAATTTTATTATTTGCAAAAACATAATAATCATCTGTTTGTGCTAAAAAAATTGTTTCATCCCATACTTTATATAAATCTCCATTATGTTTATAACCATGTATATTATATTTTTCTCCAAACTTCATATTTATTCCTCTTTCTATTACATTATAACATAAATATCCAAAATAAAAATAGTCTATTATTAAGACTATTTTAATAAATCTAATGCCTTTTGAAGTTGTGCATCATTTTCTTTAGTAGGATTATTCTTATATGAATCTCCTAATTCTACTTCATAATCTGGTTTAATTCCTTCTTTATCTATATTTTTACCACTTGGAGTTAACCATTTTTCAATAGTATATTTTATCATTGATCCATTTGATAAATTCTTAGTTGTTTGTACTGTACCTTTACCATATGTTGTTTGACCAACAAGTGTTGCACCATAAACTTCTTTCATAGCAGCTGACATAATTTCTGATGCTGAAGCACTTCCACCATCTATTAATACAACTATTTTATATTTTTTTTCAGAAGCTTTAACAGTTTTATATTGTTTTACACCTGAACTACTTTGAATTTGATATATAACATTTCCTTTATCTATGAATTCTTCAAGCATATTAGTTACAGTAGATAAATATCCACCTGTATTACCCCTTAAATCAATAATTAAAGAATCCATATCTTGTTTTTCTAATTTTGTTAATGCATCCTTAAATTGAGAATATGTTTTTTGACCAAAAATACTTACACTTAAATATCCAACATTCTTACCATTATTATCAAGCATTTCAGAACTAACTGAGAATAAAGTAATATTTTCTTTAGTTACTTTAAATGTTAATTCTTTGTCATTTCTTTTTATAACAATTGTTGATGTTTTTACTGAATCACTTTTTAACATATTTGCTACTTCTGTTGCACTTTTTCCTTTAACAGAAGTTCCATCAACACTAACAAAAACATCTTCTTCTTTTAATCCTGCTTTTTTAGCTGGGGAATTATCAAACACTTTAGTTATTTTTATTGTCTCATCACTTGTAAGTTGTATTTGTGCACCTATTCCATAATAATTTCCTGAAAGTTCTGAATCAAACTCTTCTTTACTCTTTTTATCAAAATACATAGTATGTTCATCATCTAATGATTCAAGCATACCGTTTATTGCACCCTCTATTAACTTATCACTATCAACATCTTTATAATATTCACTCATTATTGTGTCATAAGTTTCATATAAAGAATCAAAACCTTTTTTTGTTTTGCTATAACTTACTTCTGTTTTATTTGTATTAACTTTTGCTACATCAAAATCTTTTATAGCAATAGTTATAATAGAACCAATGATCATCGATACAACTGCTAAAATTGCTAATTTGATGTATTTTTTTGCGTTATTTGCCATGAAATTTCATCTTCTTTCTAATTATTCTTAAAGTAATCTTTTATAGAATCTTCTCCTTCAATATATTCAGATACCTTCTTATTGTTTATTTTAATAAGTGTTGGGCTTTTTACTTTTAAATCTGAATATGAACTAGGATTTGTATTACTATTATCATCTGTTAAATATTTTGCATTAAATTTACTTTTAGAATCTACTTTGTATATTGTTGCTTTACTATTATTACTTGTAAATACTTGCATCCAAGTAGGTATTATTGATTTATCATCATTAACATCATAAACAAGAACATAATATTCATCTTCTGCTTGATCAAAAATTTGACCCAAAGTTATTATTGAATTATCAATAGTAACATCTTCTTTTGTATCTTTTTTGTTATCACTCTTAAAGTCTATTTCCTTAGTATAAAATACACCAATTAGGAAATATACTAATATACCTAATAGTACTAGTACAACAAGTGTTGTGATAAATTTAAAAAATACATCTTTCTCCCCTTTTGATTTATTATCCTTTGTATTCTTTTCTATATTTTTTAAAATTTGTTTCTTCTTCATATATCCTCACCGTAATAATTATAACATATTTGAAAACAAATGAATAGATATTTTTTCTTCTTTATCATTAGTATGCATAATAACTAAATTTTTATAAAAAATAAAAAAGTAATCACATTGATATGAACCTCATTTTTTTTAAATTTATAAATGAGGTCCACACAATTTTAATGATTACCTTATTATTTCATATTAGGAAGTGTACTTATAGATTCTGCTACTTGTAATATTTGTTGTTTTGTTAAACTTTCAGATGCTATATAATATTCTATTCCATTTGATATAAAGTTAACTGATGAATCTGATAATGCAGCAACTGAATCAAGAATTATAGTTGGTTCTCCATATACTGGTATTACTTCCATTTCATCTGATTTACTAACTGCTTCTTCAACAAGTATAAATGGAGATTCTCCAGCAAATGTTAATATTACTCTATTTCCATCATCTTTTGATACTGATTCTTCATCACTTAAATATGTTCCACTAGGTAAATACATAGGATATACAGATTCTTCAAGTATTGATGTAGTAGAATTTTTACTTGAGCTATTTGCTGAATTTTTACTTGAACTACTAGTTGATTCTTGTGATTTTCTATCTAGTTCTTCATCATTTGAACTACTTTCTATTTTGCTATTTTTTTCACTTGATTTTATATTAGCTTCTTCTGATGAGTTATTATTTCTAATTTCATCTTTATTATCAGCATTAATTTCTTCTTTAGTATTAGTGCTTCCATTACTTGACTCATTTGAATTTATATTTGCATTAGCATTTTCACTAGCACTAGTTTTCATATTTTCACTTGTTGAAAAATATTTATTGTTAAATGTTGCTTTTGTATCTATAGAATCAAAAACCATTTTTATTTGTTTATTACCTGATTCGTCAAATACTTCTATTTTTGTAAAATTAAGTTTTTTATCTAAATAGATTTTTTGTGATGATAAATTTTTATTATTAGAATGATTTACTTTAACAGTTAATATATAATTTCCATCTTTTTCTTCTAGTTTTATATTTTTATCTTCATTTATATCTACAAGAACAGATTGAATTATATATACTTGTGAATTATTTTCTGGCCAATTACTTTGAAATTTAAAACTTTTATTAAGCGATGGTGTAAGCACCAAGACACACATAAGTTTTAAATTTTTTTATTATAGTGCCTTATTTTATAAGGATTTTTTTAAAATGTCTTCTAATATTTTTGAAATTTCTTTTTCAGTATATCCTTGTTTTCTCCATGTATCTAATGCTCGCTCAATCATAATTTCTGGAACAAATATTTCATTGATTCTTTCTTTACCTAATTTTGCTAACCAATCTTTTATTTCATTATTTCCATCTTCATTTATCATTTTATATAATTCTTCTTGTGTTATATTTTTTAATTCATTAATCATTTAAGAAATTCATTACTAAATCTATTAGTATATCTTTCTCTTTAGGATTAGATTGTGCAATTAATAATGTAATTGCTACTAATGTATTATTATCAATAACTTGTTTACCATCTTTATATAAAATATTATAAAATTCAAGAAAATATATAAATAAAGTTGCGGCTATTCTTTTATTACCATCTATAAAAGTATGGTTCTTTGTGATTAAATATAAAAAGTTAGCTGCTTTTTCTTCTATACTAGGATAAACATCTTGTCCATTAAAAGACCCGTAAATATTTCCAATTATAGATTCTAGTCCTTTATCTCTTTCTAAAGCAAATAAATCACTATCACTATTAAATCTTAGTTTATTAACAATGTTCATACAATCTGTATAATTAATTTTATCATCACTATTTGTTCCTTTAGGTTTTGAAACTGTCTTATGATCATAATCATCTAATAAATTTAAAGCATTTGAATAATTATTAATTACTCTAATTATTTCTTGTGCTTCATCGCCATTAAGTTTTTGGTCAATTCTTCCTGCTATATCAATTAACTTAATTGTCTTTTCTAAATACTCCAATCTCTTTTGATTAACTGCATAACCTTTTAACATATAGTCTTTTAAAACATTTGTAGCCCATTTTCTAAATTCTATACCTTGTTTACTATTAACTCTATATCCAACCGATATAATCATATCTAAGTTATAGTAATCTAGTTCTCTTGTTTGTGTTTTATCTGACATAGATCCATGTTGAGTGGTGTGTGCAAATTTTGCACATACCTCTTTTTTAGATAATTCATTATCTTTGAAAATATTATTAATATGTCTTGTAATAACAGTTCTATCTCTTCCAAATAGTTTAACCATTTGTTCTAAAGATAACCAAACTGTTTCATCTTTCATATTAACTTCTAATTTAACATCTTGATTTTCAAATAATACAATTTCGTTCTTCATTTTTACCTCCTTTACTATTATATATACTAGAAAAGTGTTAGATTTCCTCTAAACTAATTTAAATTTATAATATATATCTATATTATTATCTTCTGTAATTTCTATCCTATCAATTAAACTTGCTATTAAGTTTCTATTTGGATCGTCCATACTCAAGAATTTTTCTATTCTTTCCATAAGTGATTTATCATTATCTAATTTATTATTTTCAATATTGTAGATTTCACGCTCGTATTCTCTAATCTTATTATCATTATCTTGTATTTGATTAACAAAATTATTATATGCTCTCTTATACATATCTAAAGTTATATTTCCATCTAATTTATCATTATAACAATCATCTATTTTTTTATTTAATACTTTATTACTATTTTGTAATTTTAATATTTCAATATTATATTTATCGCATTTTAATTTTAATTTAGATTCTTTTTTATAACTATCTTCTAAAGAATTAGAATCAATATATTTATTACATAAATTTTTAAGTTCACTAACCACAGCTTCTTCTATTTCGTGATACTTAACACTATGTGGAGTACATACCCCTTGATTTTTTCTTTTTGCCCAATAATTACAATTACCATATACTCTACAAACTCTACCATGTTTTTTTGTATCTTGATATTGAGCTCTAAATCCAAAGGTATGTCCACATTCTTTACAATATATTAATCCTCTAAGAAGCAAACTATCAGTAATCCCATTACCTTTAATTCTATTCTTATTACTGCTAAACATATTTTGGACAAGTTCATATAATTCATCATCAATTATTCTAGGAATAGCATTTTCTACTATTATCCAATTATCTTTTTTGTTATGAACTCTCTTTTTAGATTTATAACTAACTTTCTTTTGTTTTGATTGAGTAAGATTACCAATATAATTTGGACTTTTTAAAATATCTCCTACTGTCCTTGTAGACCATACTCCATAATGATAATTATTTTGTCCTATATTCATTCCTTTAGACATACTTGGTGTTGGTATATTTTCATTAGTCAATTTATCACATATTGAAGTTAAAGAATCACCACTAGCAAACATATTAAAAATTCTTCTAACTACTTTAGCTTCTTCTTCATTAATTACTAACTTATGTTTATCTTCATCTGATTTATTATACCCATATGGAGCATACGCTCCAACAAATTGTCCATTTCTTTTTTTAGTATATAATGAACTTCTTTGTTTATTTGATATATCTTTAACATACATATCATTAAATGCACTTTTGAAAACTAACATATCATTAGCACTACTATTTGAAAAAGTATCAATACCGTCATTTACTGCAACATATCTAATACCATGTTCTGGAAAATATCTTTCAACATAAAATCCAAATTCTATATGGTCACGACCAAGTCTTGATGTATCCTTAGTTATAATCATATTAATCTTTTTAGATTCACAATCTTTAATCATACGATTAAATCCTTCTCTATCAAAAGTTGTTCCTGATACTCCATCATCTACATATTCATCTACAAATATTAAATTGTTATCTCTAATATAATTTAATAATAAATCTCTTTGTGTGGATATACTACCACTTTCACCTAACCTTTCATCTTCTCTAGATAATCTTAAATAAATTCCTACTTTGTATTGTTCTATATTCATTAATACTCCATCCTAGTTATTTAAGACTGTATCCGAATTCATTATACCATTAATTTCACAAAAATTTAAATCCTCATCTAGAAAAGAAATAAAAAACTTGACTAAAATTTCATCTAATGTTTTACCATCACTCATATATATATTATTAATTTTAAATTTATTCATAGATTGCCTCCTCTAAATGATATGCAAAAAATGAATAAATAATTACTGCCCTCTTGTCTACTTGCATTAAATTCCTCCCTTCGCATTAAGTTATAAACATATTTAACATATTATACTTCCTCTCTATTTAAACTCTTTTAGCATGTCTTCTAATTCTTTATATTTTTTTACATCTTCTGGATTATTAAAATCCCATGGATCAGTTTCACATCTTTTTCCATTCCAAACCATTACTCCATCTAAATCATATCTTATATAAGGTGTGTCTTTACCATTCATTATTTCTTTATAAGACTCACCAACATCAGTAACTGTAATAAATGATTTAATACTTTTATTCTTATCAATATATGAATTCATATATCCCTTTATATATATAAAATTATCCTTAAAAAAAAGATCCTTATAAATATTATAAAGATCACTTTTTACATTTAAACTTACATATACCTTTTCTTCTCTTTTAGAATACTTTTTTATAGTCATTCCAAATTTTATATATTCTTTGTCAAAGTCCGATTCACATACCCGATTAATAGTTCCTGAAATTGTTAATTCATTAACATTAATATTTTCTTCGTTCATTTACCAATCCTTCCTATTTAAATATAATTTATTTATATATATTTATTTTAATTTATATTTTATTATTTATTTTATGTTAGAAGAATACTTCCTATATAAATAGAAATATTCTTCGTATCCTAGATGAATTATTCTTCTATTTTACTTTTAAACTTTTCTGTTAAAAATATTTTTCTTGTTCCGTTGATAAAATAAGATTCAATTAAATCTTCTCTTTTGAGTGATGAAAGTGAGGTAGAAATTGTTCTAGTGCTAACACAAAGCATTTTAGCAAAATACTCATTACTAGCAAAACAATCTCCACTCATTACTGATAAAGAGTATATTATTCCCATCAGTAATCTTTCGGTAGTATTTAGTTCTTTATAGGATATTATATATTCTGGAATATTAGCATATTTCATTTTAACTCCCCATTAACTAAATCTAACACTTTTCTAATAATATATAACCATCTCCTTTTCCATAAAAAAATAGTTATCAATCTGACAACTATTTATAATTATCCCACTTTACTACATAATACACCTTAACAAGATGATTGTCTATACCGAATTTTATCTCCAATTTGTATGATGTTTTGTATGATATTTTGTATGATATTTTGTATGATTAGTTACTCTAATTATTTCGCATTATTGAAATATTCCTAACTAATCGATAAATTGTAATTTGTTATTTTCTTTTAAATATTCCTTTTATAATAATTTCAGAACATTGATTATATAAATTATCTGCTTCATCGTCTGTTATTTTAAATTTTTCTTTAAAATCAGCTATAATCTTTTCCTTGTTGTTTTTTCCTATAACAAAATGATTATTTAATATTTCATCAATAATAACAATCTCCTCATCGCTTCTGTTTGTTAATTCTTTTAATTTTTCTTTAATATTATTCATTTTCTTGTCCTCCTTAATCTTTTATTAAAGAATAAACTGATATTTTCTTTATTTTTCTTGATAATAATAACTCTATTAATATTGTACTTATAACTATTGCTACTCCTATTATTATAAAGATAATTGTTGGATAATCAAAACTTATTTTATATGCTCCAACTGCTTTGAATATCGCAGAGTATATATTTTTAATATACAATTTATTTAAAATAATTCCTAATATAACACTAAATATAACACTCGGTAAAAATCCTTCAATAATTTGTGCTATTAACTGTTTATTTTTATATCCCATTGATTTATATATACCTAATTCTTGTTTTCTTTTTAAAATAATTGAAGAAATAAGTATATATAAAATTAGGTATATCAATATCACTGTAACAATTATTATGACAATGCATATTGCACTTACAAGAGAAACATACATTGAACTTGCACTATTCATTGATTCTACATAATCAATAGTTAATACTATTTCATCTTCAAAGTTTTCTTTTACTTTATCGATAAAAGCACTTGATAGACTTTCATTTTCTAAATATACGTATAATGTTTTAGGTTGGTATTCATTATCTAAATTCTTGTATCCATCTAAAGTAAGTTCAAAAATCTCTCCAGAATAATTAACTGATTGAATAAACCCTACTACTTTAAACTTATATATTTTTCCATCTTTTTTAGTTTCAATATAATCTCCTAATTTTAGATTATATTTTTCCTTAATTGTACTTCCTACTGCAATTTCATCTGATTTACTTGGATTATTTCCTTCATAACATAAATCGTTTGCTAAGTCATTATATGTTTCCGCTATAAATGTTTTATATGAATTATTTTCATAATTTATAGTTTGCATTTCATCATAATAAATAACATTTTTTACATTTTCATATTTTTTTAATTCATGTTTTATATCAGTATTTATTACATTTATAACAACTGATGGATGCTCTTCAACTAAAGTATTTATAAAATTAATAGGATTCATATTAACATTATAATATAAAATTCCTGCAAACGAACTTATTATTGTTATAAAGAAAATTACAATTCCTAATAAAACATTTTGCTTTTTGCTATTTATAAAATTCTTTAACATCAAAATAAATTCTATATTTCCTTTTGTTTTATCTATTTCAAAATGATTTTTATTACATTTACTTGTTTCTATTTCTCTTATAGCGTTTATAGGATTTAATTTCTTTATCTTTCTAGCAGATAATAAAGTAAATATTAAAATTAGTCCTATATTTATTATTAAAGTTATAAGATTAGATACTATATCAAATTTTGGAATCCATATAAATCCTGATTGCATTTCTATTACTTTTGCAAGAACAGGAGTAACATATAACGATAATCCAATTCCTATAAAACTTACAATCATTCCCATTATTAAATATGGCATAATTATTGCAATTATAATTTCATTACTTGTATATCCTAATGCTTTAAGAACACCCATATTTGTTAATTCTTCTTCAATAGATTCTGTTATTTTAAATTTACTAACTAATAAACTAACTATAAAAACCAATATAGAAAATGCTAAAATAATTAAAACTAATATATTTGCTATTGCTAACCTTTGCGATTTAGATTGTTCGTCATAATTTTTACTTAAAACATCCATATTCTTACTACTTAAATATCTTGAAACCTCGTTATATGTATCATAAGAATTATCACTTTTAATTGATATTGTAACAACGTGATTTTCTTTATTATTTGCTAATACTTCATTATAAGCAGACTTAGATAAATATTCTGCTATAACTGATGAACTATAATTTCCATATTGCATTTCTTCTATAACACCATCAATGGTATATGAATATTTTTTATTATTTAATTCAAATTCAAACTTGTCATTTAATTTTAAGCCTGAATGTATATAAGTATAGTTTGCTAAATAAATACTCTTATCATTTAAATTTGTATTTTCTTGGATTAAATCAAACTTATTTAAATTCGCATTGTTTTCATAATTGTAAAAAATAATATTTTGATCTTGCATACTATCTTCCATCATTACAGGTATTGTTACAAACACACCTTCTTGTTTTTCGGCTACTTTTACACCTTTAATGTTTTTAATATTCTCTAACAAATCATCATTATATTGTAGTTTACTTATTGTAAAAAAGCTATTTGCTGTATTTAATTTTTGATGTTTTCTATTATACTCTTTGTCTATATTGTTATTTATTACCAAACTACTTGTTAAAAGTATTGTAGAAACAAATAATATGATTGAAAATGATATAATATCTTTTATATTCTTCTTAAAAAAGTTTTTTTGTAAGGTCAAAATTCTATTCATTTTACCACCCCATATCTCTCAAGAAGTTATCTAATTTTAGATTTCGCTCTTCAGAATCGCTCTCATACTTATCTAATCTTAATTCTCCACATATCTTTCCATCTTTTAAATAGATAATTCTGTTGCCACGGAGTGCACTTCTTTTATCGTGTGTAACCATAATAATGCTTTGTCCATCATTGTTTAAATTTGTAAATACATCTAGTACAGCTTTTGAGTTTTCAGAATTTAAAGCACCTGTTGGTTCATCTGCAAAAAGACATGCTGGTTTATTTATTGCTGCTCTTACTATTCCTGCTCTTTGTGCTTCACCACCTGAAACTTGATTTACTGTTTTTCTTATTGTTGTTTCTGGAAGGTTTACTTTATTAAATAATTCTTTTGCTCTTTTAATTACTTCTTTTTTATTTTTATTTACTAATAGCCCTGCTGTTAATGCGTTATCTAATAAACTCATTTTATCTAACATATAAATTTGTTGAAATACAAATCCACAATTTTTCCTTCTAAATATTGCTAATTTATCAGCATTCATTTTTGTAATATCTTCACCGCAAAATTCTATTGTTCCACTTGTTGGCATATCCATTCCAGACAAACTATACATTAGTGTTGACTTACCTGCACCTGAAGAGCCCATTATTATTGTAAAATCATTTTCATATATTTCTAAATCTAGGTTGTTTATTATTGTTTGTGTTACACCATTATTGGAAAAAGTTTTAACTAAACTTTTGGTACTTATTATTTTATTCATTTTGACCTCCTATTAACATTTTTATAAATTCTAAAGTTCCTTCTTTTGCTCCAAGCATTTTTTCTGCCGTATCAATAAAAACTTCCACATCATTTATATTGAATTTATCACTATCAAATAGTTCATTACTCATTATTAGTAACATTCTTATTCTTTCCTTAATATGATTACAATTGAATATATTGCTTTGAATTCCTTCATTTACAATTTGTTCTAATAAAGGTATTGCCTCTTCCATAATACGATTATTTATTTTTTCATGCATAACAATATTTTGTTTTTTATTTAATGTATTTTGTATTTCTTGTTCATCAATTTTAGGTCTTAATGATGTAATAACTCCAACTAATTTTTCTGGAATAGATATAGGCATATTCACTATTCCTTTAGCTGATTCGACTTCTTCATTTATCATCATATTGATTACTTCTTCTAAAGTTGCTTCTTTGCTTTCAAAATAATAATAATAAGTGCCTTTTGCAATTTTAGCTTCATTTATAATGTCATCAATGCTAGTATTATCATATCCTTTGGTTAAAAACATATTATAAGCAATCTTTAACAATTCTTGTTTTCTTTCATTTTTTTTCAAAGATTTTTTTCTCCTTTTTCGACTCATAGTCGAATTTATTATAATATATTTTGGATCAGTTGTCAATAAAAAATCGACTAAAAGTCGAAAGTTTTTTTGTAAAAAATAAAAGCCGATTTCTCGACTTCAAATAATAGTTAATCCGTTAAACAAATTACTATTTGTCTCTCTCTTACAATTATATTATACACTAAAAAAGAAGATTTTCATATCCTTAGTTATTACGCAATATTACTTAAATATCGAATAAACTATTTCTTTGAATATTTTAAAATATATTCATCAATTAATGGCAATGTTAAAAGTAAAAATGTGTAATTCATAAAATACATTTTAATTTCAGATGAATCACCAATGGAATAATAACCTGGCTTTATATTTTCATTATCTTCCATTTTACCTTTAAAAAGTTTTATAAAGTTAGGGTTAGATTTATTTATTCTTTTTAAATATTCAATTGCTTTTTCATCATTGCTATTTTTATAGTATAAAGCAAATAACGGAAATAACATTTGTAAATGTTCTTCTGGATATTTTTTATATAATGCTAACATTTCTTTTTCATCTTCTAAAAATGCATAAATTGCCATTAATAAATATCTAGCACCTAGATTGTCATTTTTATTAAGTTTTAAAATTTCTTTACATATATCCCTTGCTTGTTTAATTTTCCCCATTTCAATAAATATATTTGCTTTTGTATAAAGTCCTCTCATATATGGCCTTGTTTCAAATATACCATAGAAATGTCCAATATTATCTTTTTCAAAATATTTTTCTTCTTCTAATTTATCTTTTTCAAATTCTAGTCCTTCTTCTAATAATTCTAATTTTTTTATATAACTATCTTCAAGTTCAACCATATACAATAATGCATCAAAACAATCAGGACACCCAAGATATGCTTCTTCTGCTAGTTTCTTAGCTTTCTTTTTTGATTTAGTATTTTGTGCTTCTTCTAATAATTCATATGCATCATCCATAGCAGTGTTAACATAATCTATTTCACCATTATTATATTTTTCCATTAATTCTTGTAATTGATTATTTAATTCTTCATCATTTTTAGCATCTGTATTTTCAAAAAATTCATTTATAATATTATTTAATTTATTATCCATAGTTACACCTCTTGATGCTATTATAACATAATTTTTGTTTGGATAAAATATTAAGAATTTTGGATAATTTTTACTAATTTTTATAGTTATCAAAAAAGGGAGCATAAGAAGATGATGCCATTAATTATTATTTTGCTTTATTTTAAAACAAAACACATGGCATCAAACTTATTTTGCACTTGCAAAATTTATCCAAAATTATTATTAAAAACATCCAAAGATATATTATAAAGTATTATTTTACTTATAAATTTAATATCCAAATATTTATCCAAAATAAAAATACTATTTCTAGTATTTAATTCTTTATTTTTTACACTATAATAAATGGATACATCTTAAATAACATTTAATTTTTTGTTTAGTACTTTCCTGAGTCTTGACATATACTCCATCTGAATTTCTAAGTATTATTTGTTCATGATTATTTACCTTATTAATTAAACTAACTCTATAGTTATCATTTTCATATGAAGATGTTACATCATATTTATATGCATCATCACCATTATAAATCTCCATACTTCCTTGGACATGATATCCAGTTATAGCATTAATTTTTTTATTTAAATCTTTTACTATAGTTTTCTCCGTATATTTACCACATCCTGTTAAAAAAAATAAACTTATTATTAAGCCTACAAAAAATATTTTTTTCAAACTTTCACCTCTTCTTCATATTTCACTTAATTATATTAGTTAAAAATATCAAATATTCATGAATAATTTTAAATTTTTTGTTTAATATAATTAATGAAATTAGTACAAAAGGAGGATAATAATGAAAACATTAAATGTTATTGCATTAACACTTACTATTATTGGCGCAATAAACTGGGGATTAATTGGTTTATTTGATTTTAACTTAGTTGCCTTAATATTTGGTGGCGCTGATAGTTTATTTACTAAAATTATTTACATAATAGTAGGTATTTGTGGTGTCATTAATATAAAGCTACTTGTTGATATAATTCAGGATAATGACTAAAAAAATATAGATTAACAAAAATCTATATTTTTTTAATACTCAACATTATTTAAATAAAGTCCTTCAGGATTTGCAACCTTTTTATAATTTTTATTATAAGTGCCATCTATTATTAATGGTATATCATCCACATCTATTTTGCCTTTTCCTACTTCAATTAACACACCAACCATTACTCTAACCATATATCTTAAAAAACCATTACCACAAAAAGTAAAGATTAGTTTATCTTTTTCTTTTTTTATTTTTGCACTATATATAGTTTTAATAGTACTTTTTTCTTTTATTTCATTTGATGATAAATTTTGAAAATCATGAGTTCCTTCCATATATTTTATTGCCTCTTTCATTTTATCTACATCTAGTTTTTTACAATATTGATACTCATAATTTCTTTTTATTGGATCATATTCACCCATATTTAATATATAAACATATTCTTTTCTTTTTACCATAAATCTTGCATGAAAGTCATCTTGTACTATTTTGGCATTTTTTACATATATATCATTTGGAATTAAACTGTTTAATGCTCTTTTTAGTTTTTCCTCTGTAATATTTACAGAAATGTCTACATGGGCTTTTTGATTATTAGCGTGAACAAAAGCATCAGTTCTACCTGATGAAAGAAGTTTTGTATATTTTCCATTATTAATATATTTTAGTGCTTCTTCCATACGACCTTGAATAGTATTTAAACCATGTTGTTTTTGATATCCATTATAGTTTGTACCATCATAGGAAAATGTTATTAAAAATCTATTCACTTTTTATCACCTTATTTCTCTATAAATTGCCTTTATTAATTCATTAACACTATCAACTTTACCAATATCTATATTTTTATTTTCAAGTATTTTATCTCTTAAAGTTAACGTTATTGGATTATTAATTATATCACAAGGAAATACATCATATTTATTTCCATTAATTATAGTGTCACTTACTATAATTAAATTATCAACAAATTCAAATATATTATCAATATTTATATCTGAAATAAGAATAGTTTTATTCTGAAATTTTTTTAATTTAATTATTAATTTGTATAATCTAGTTCTTGATGATGAATCTAAACAAGGTAAAATATTATCAAAATATATTACTCCATAGTTTTTTAATAAAGCATTAACTATTAATAATTTAATTTTTTCACTTGTACTTAATTCACAAATATTTTTGCTTAATATCTTACTATTTATATTTAATATTTTTAAAGCTTCTAGTAAATCATCTTCATTTTTTTTAGCATTCAAAAAGTCTTCTACTATTCCTTCATTCATATTTTGAACATTAAAATATGAAATAATATATACTTCATTACTTAAATTTTCATTAAATTTTATAATATTACTTACACTATTACTTACTATTCCTGTTATTTTTTTATCTATTATATCAATACTTTTTTCTTTATATTTTATCTGCATATTTCATCCACCATTTCATCAATTATGCTAACATTATCACTAATTAAGTTATATAACTTTAATTTGTCTTTTAATTCATAAAATACAGGAATATTTATATGATTATCTTTTATAATTTTACTTGTAAATAAATCTTCCATTGATATCAAACTTATCTTTTTATTATTTATAATATATACACTATCAGAAAATAATATATCTTCTAAATTAACGGTTGTATAAATAATTGTTAAATTAAGTTCTAATTGATATTTTTTTATCATACTAAATATTTTTAATTTTTCATGTTTATTTAAAAATGAAAATATTGAATCAATTAATATCAATTTAGGATTTTTAAGTATACATTTTATTATATTTAATTTTTGATTATCAAAATAACTTAAACTTTGGGTAGACTTATTTACATCATCATATAAATCAAAATCTTTAAGTATTTTTTTTATTTTAACTATATCATTTGTGATTAATAAAAGTTCATCTAATATTGTTTTAGAATATGATTCTGTAAATGGTGTTAATATGCATATATTTTCCTTTATAGCGCTAATTTCTTTATCATCTACAGTTATTGTACCATTATAGTTTAAAAGCCCTTTAATAAGCCTTAAAAAGGTTGTTTTACCCGAACTATTTGAAGATAAAATAGAAATAAAGTCTCCTTTTCTTATCTGCATGTTAACATTACTAAATATTTTTTTATCATCATAACTAAATGATAAGTTTTCAATATTAACATAGTTCATTTTTACCACCCATAAACTTTCTTTCACAAATTAGATTTTATTATATACTAAATTCAAAAAAAAGAAAATTAATATTATTAATTTTCTATTATTTTTTTCTTTTGTTCATCCAAAATATCTTTAAATCTTGATTTTAAACTTGTTAATTCTTTATCATCTGTTATTTCAACAAAATATTCTTCACCATTATCTAAAATCATTTTAACAATTTTAATTTCTTTATCATCAACAAGATTTAGTAATAACATATAATTTATATTATTATCTATCAAAGTTTCTAATACAAAATATTCTTTGTTATTTTCTAACTTTACTATTTTATTCTTTAATGAGTCCATCATAATAATATACCTCCATTACTTATAATATTATTACCTAAATAACTATAAACATTAGGCATTACTGTACTTGAAGAAAGTATTTCTTTAACTGCTACATCTGGTACATCTTTTGAAAAAATAACTTTAACTCTTTTTTCTTCTACTTTTGGCATTTCAATTTTATCTGTTTCTATATTTGTTAATTTAGGCATAACTATATCATCATTACTTGATAATATAGAATCTAAACCAATCATAGGATCTTCTTTTACTTGATCTTCAGTATTTTGAACAGCATTTTCTTCATTTACAACTGGTATATCTATTTCTGGTTCTATTTTTGGAATTTCAAGATTATTTGTTTCTGGTTCATTTATTATTGGTTCATCCGATACATTCATTTCTATATTTGTAATAGGATCAATATTATCTACTTTTTCTTCTTTAACTTCTTCTTTTGGTTCAACAGACTCTATAGCTGGATTTAGTACAATCTCAAGTTCATTATTTCTATTTTCTTGCAAAGATGCAAGTTTTCTTTCCTTTTCGTTTTTAACATCTTCCAAAACCTGTTTTAGACTTGGATTATCACAAACAGCAATTGCATCTTCTATTTTAGAAATTTGATTTTGATAATTTGAATTAGCATCTGACAAATTCTTTATATACTCTTTTTTTGTTTCTTCAATATTATTTTTTGTTTCTTCTAATTCTTTTCTTTCATTTTCTAAATTTTCTAAATTATCACTTATATCACTTAACTCGCTTTGCGCTGATTTTATTTTTTCAGCAATTTCTATAAGTTCGTCAGGAGACGCATCCATACTTATTTTTTCCCTACTTGATTCTTCTAAATCTCTTATTTCTTCTTCTTTTTCATTTAATTTTTCAGTTTCAGAATCTATTTCACCAATCTTATCTTCAAGAAGTTTTGATACTTCTTCATCTTTCGACATAAAACTCTTTAAGTTTTCATCAATAACTTCACTTTTATTTTCTTTTAATTCCTCTAAATCTAAAATTTCCATTGACTCCACTCGTCAACACCTCTCTATTCTATAAATAAGTATACCAATTTATGTAAATGATGTCAATTTAACTAAGGTAAAAAAAGCAAAAAAAAAGGACGCATCCTTAGGTTATACTAATTCTAGTACAACCATTAATGCATCGTCCCCTTTTCTTTCTTGGAATTTAACTATTCTAGTGTATCCACCATTTCTTCCTTCATAACGTTTTGCTAAATCGTTAAATACTTTTTCAACGCAAGCTTTATCATTATGTAAAAATGCGTATGCTTTTCTTCTAGAAACTAAATCACCTTTTTTACCATATGTAATCATTTTATCTACAAATTTTCTTACTTCTTTAGCACGAGTTTCTGTAGTTTCAATAGATTCATTCATGATAACTGCTTTTGTTAAATTAGCAAGCATAGCACGTCTATGTTTATTGTCTCTACCTAATTTTCTATAAGCCATGTTTTCCTCCTATTAATATTAATCATCATCTCTAAAAGATAATCCCATTTCTTTAACTTTATCTAATACTTCTTTTAGGGATTTCTTTCCAAGATTTCTAATTTTCATCATATCGCTTTCTTTTCTGTTTACTAAATCTTGCATTGTATTAATACCTGATCTTTTTAAACAGTTATAAGCTCTAACTGAAAATTCCATATCATCTATTGATGTTTCAAGTGCTTTAACCTTTGGATCTTCATCTTGCTCAGTCATTAATCCTTTTATATCAGCTATACTATTAAGTTCAGTTAATATTTCAAAGTGCTCAATAATGATTCTAGATGCAAGTGCGATTGCTTCTTCTGGTTTCATAGCTCCATTAGTCCAAACTTCTAATATTAATTTATCATAGTTAGTTGCTTGACCAACACGAGCATCTTCAACAGCTATATTTACTCTTTCAATTGGAGAATAATTTGAATCTATAGCTATTACGCCTACTTTTGTATCTCCCATTAATTTTTTATTAGCTTCTGCTCTTACAAATCCACGACCATTTGATACAGTCATTTCCATATTTAAGCTTCCACCTTTTACAATTGTAGCGATTTCTTGATCTTTATTAATTATTTCAACATCAGAAGGGCATTCAATATCACCAGCTGTAACAACACCTTCTTTGTCAGTAATTAATCTAATAACAGCATCTTCTTCTGTATGATTCTTAACTACTACATTTTTAAGATTCAAAACTATAGAAGTTACATCTTCCATAATTCCATCTATTGTTTGGAATTCATGCATAACCCCTTCAATTTTTACAGAAGTTATTGCTGATCCTGGTAAACTAGATAACATTACTCTTCTTAGTGCATTTCCTATTGTTGTACCAAATCCTCTTTCTAGAGGTTCTATTTCAAATTTACCGTAACTATTACTTTCAACATATTCTGTTACTTTGTATTGTGGTTTTTCAAATTTTATCATAAACACACTCCTTATCTATTATTATCCTCTTGGACGTTTTGGTGGACGACAACCATTATGTGGTACTGGTGTTACATCAGTAATTGATTGTATTTCTAACCCTTCAGTTGCTAGTGCACGAATTGCTGTTTCACGTCCTGGTCCTAAACCTTTAACTAATACGTCAACTTTTCTCATACCAGCATCATAAGCTTTTTTAGCTGCTGATTCTGAAGCCATTTGAGCTGCAAATGGAGTTGATTTTTTACTACCTTTATAACCAATAGCACCTGCTGATGCCCAGCTTACTGCGTTACCTGCTTCGTCTGAAATAGTAACGATTGTATTATTAAAAGTTGCTTGGATATGAACACAACCTGTTGGTATATTCTTCTTAACTTTACGTTTTCTTGCCTTATAAGCCATCTAAATAACCTCCTTATTATCTATTATTTCTTCTTATTAGCTACTGTTTTACCTTTACCTTTACGAGTTCTTGCATTACTTCTAGTGCTTTGTCCTCTAACTGGTAAACCTTTTTTATGACGGATTCCTTGATAAGATCCAATTTCCATTTTAGTTTTGATATTAAGACTAACTTCACGTCTTAAATCACCTTCTAGAACATGTTTATCTAATTGTTCACGAATTCTTGCTTGTTCATCTTCTGTTAAATCTTTAACTTTTGTGTCAACATTTACATTAGCTTCTTTTAATATAGTCTTTGATAAATTTCTACCAATACCATATATATAAGTTAATGCTATTTCAACTCTTTTATTATTTGGAATATCTATACCCTTAAAACGTGCCATTTAATACACCTCCTATTAACCTTGTTTTTGTTTATGTTTTGGATTACTACAAATAACTCTCAAAACACCTTTTCTCTTAATTACTTTGCATTTATCGCAAATCGGTTTTACTGAAGCTCTAACTTTCATAATTTACCTCCATTATCTTTTATTCCATGTTATACGCCCATGTGTTATATCTGCTGGGGATAATTCTAGGACAACTGTATCACCTGGTAAGATGCGAATATTGTTCATTCGTATTTTACCAGAAACATGAGCTTCTACAATGTGTCCATTTGCAAGTTCAACCTTGAATTTACCTCCAGGTAATACGTCGATTACTTTTCCATCTACCTCGATTACATCATTTTTTGCCATTTTTACACTCTCCTAATTGCCCATAATATTATCTATCTGTGATTTCATTTCATCAAATGTTCCATTATTTGAAACAGTATAAATGTCATATTTATCACTTAAATATTCTACAACAGGCATAGTTTTTTCTTTAAATAATTTATATCTATTTTCGTATGTTTCAATTTTATCATCGTCTCTTGTATATAAAGAGCCACCACATACTTTGCACTTATTATTTTCTAGATTATCAACATATTTATTATAAATTTCATTACAGTTCTTACACATTAATCTTCCTGTAATTCTTCTTAATGCAATATCTTTATCTATATCTATAAATATTATTTTATCTAAAATGATGTCATGCTCACTCAAAATATCTAAAAATGGTTTAACTTGTTCCATAAGTCTTGGAAAACCTTCAAATATAAAAGATGAACCTTTATTATCTTCTAAGAATTTAGAAAATAAACTGTATACTATATTATTATCGATAAACTCACCGTTAGCAAGTTTTTCTTTTAATGATATATTCTTTTCTGATTCTTCTCTTAGAAGATTTCCAATTGACATATGAACCATATTATACTTTTCTTTTAAATACTCTGATGTTACTCCTTTACCTGCGCCTGGCGCAGATATTAAAAGTATATTACTCATTAAAATCGCCTCTTATATTCTTTTTGTGTTAATACACTTTCAATCTGTTTATAAGTTTCAAGTGCTACACCTACAACAATTAATATTCCTGTACCACCAAGTGTTATATTTGCATTTTGAACATTTGAATAGTTTGAGAATAAAATTGGTAAAGCAGCAATTACTACTAAGAATAATGAACCAAATGTTGTTATTTTAATAAGTACTGATTTAATATAATTTTTAGTTTCAACACCAGGTCTTATTCCTGGAATATATCCACCATTCTTTTGTAAGTTTTCTGAAATATCTGCTGGTCTAAATTGTAATAAAGTATAAATGTATGAAAATAATACGATTAATACTAAATATATAATTAAACCAACAACTGTATTATAGTTTAGGTAATTATTAACAAATTTAATATAACCTTCACTTTTAATAAAATTTGCAAGTGTTTGTGGAATTGCGATTATTGCTGATGCAAATATTACAGGCATAACTCCTGCAGCATTAACTCTAAATGGTATATAAGTTTGTTTAGCACCATATGCACTTGATGTTTTATTTGAATACTGAATTGGAATTCTTCTTTCAGATTCTTGAATAAATACAATACCAATTACTATTGCAAAATAAATTGCTACATAAATAATGAATGAAACAATTCCAATAAATAAATTATCATTATCTAAAACGAATGTTTTAAATGCTTCAGTCATCATATATGGAAGTTGTGCAACTATACCAGCCATAATTATTAAAGATAATCCATTTCCTACACCTTTTTGTGTAATTTGATCTCCTATCCATAATAAGAATGCAGTACCTGCAGTTAATATAACTGCAACTTTTATATAACTCATAGCATCAGAACCTGATCCTACTATACCAAGTGATAAGATAATACCTTGGATAAATGCTATTGCAATTCCTAAATATCTTGTGATTGTGTTTAATTTTCTTCTACCTGAATAACCTTCTTTTGCAAGTTCTGTAAAATAAGGAATAATATTCATAGTAAATAATTGAATAATTATTGATGCACTAATATAAGGCATTACACCTAGACCAAAAATTGATCCTCTTTTTAGTGCACCACCACCTATAGAGTTTAGTAATTCTAAGAATCCTAAATCTCCACTTAGCTTATTCGTATTTGGAATACTTATAGTTGTTCCAATAATAAATATTGCTAAACAACCTAAAGTAAATAATATTCTTTTTCTTAATTCTTTATTTCTAGGTGTAAAAATTTGTTTGAATGTTGCAAACAACTTAAATCACCTCTGCTTTTCCACCGTTCTTTTCAATTTTCTCTTTAGCTGTCTTAGAGAACATTGATGCTTTAACTGTTAATTTTTTAGTTAGTTCTCCGTTACCTAGAACTTTGATACCATCTAATTGTTTTTTTACTAATCCCATATCTTTTAATAATTCTGGAGTTATTTCTGTTCCATCTTCAAATTTATTTAAATCACTTACATTAATTACTGCATATTTAACTTCGAAATTATAATTGTTAAATCCTCTTTTTGGTACTTTTCTGAATAATGGATTTTGTCCACCTTCAAAGCCAAGTCTTACTCCACCACCACTACGTGAGTTTTGTCCTTTTTGACCTCTTCCAGAAGTTTTACCATTACCACTACTTGTACCTCTTCCGACTCTGTTAGCATTTTTAACAGAACCATCATTATACTTTAATTCGTGTAATTTCATTATCCTAAAATCTCCTCTACTGTTTTTCCTCTTAATTTAGCAACATGTGCTACTGATTTTTGAGCAAGTAATGCATTCATTGTTGCTCTTGAAGTATTAATTTTAGTGTTTGATCCAAGTGATTTTGATACAACATCTTTAATTCCAGCAAGTTCTAATACTGTTCTAACTGGACCACCAGCAATAATACCAGTACCAGCTTTAGCAGGTTTAATTAAAACTCTTGCTGCTCCGCTAACTCCTATCATTTCATGAGATATAGTTCTATTATCAACAATTTCAATTTTATGAACATTTTTAACAGCTTGCATTCTAGCTTTTTTGATGGCTTCTACTACTTCTCCAGCTTTTCCTGATCCAATACCAATACTACCTTTTTCGTCTCCTACTGCTACTGTTGCAGAAAAGTGTAAAGTACGACCACCCTTTGTTACTTTTGTAACACGACGAATATCAATAACTTCGTCTCTATAATCATCTTTACGTGGGTTGTTAAACTTTTTTTCCATCATTACCCTCCTTAGAATTCTAATCCATTTTCACGTGCTGAATCAGCAAATGCTTGTACTCTTCCATGATATTGGTATCCACCTCTATCGAAAACTACCTTAGTTATTCCAGCTTTAACAGCTTTTTTAGCAATTGCTTCTCCTACTTTTTTAGCAGCTTCAACATTACCACCATTTTCGATTTTTAAATCTTTATCCATAGAAGATGCACTTACTAATGTATTTCCAGCTTCATCATCTATGATTTGAGCAGTAATATGCTTAGCTGATCTAAACACGTTTAATCTTGGAACTTCATTTGTACCACTTATATTTTTTCTAATACGTTCATGTCTAGCTTGACGAGCTTCATTACGAGATACTTTTTTCATCATATATAAGACTCTCCTTTTCTACTATTTAGAAGCTTTCTTTCCTTCTTTACGACGGATATACTCACCTTTATAACGAATACCTTTACCCTTATATGGTTCTGGTTTTCTTATTTTTCTAATATTAGCTGAAAATTCTCCAACTAATTCTTTATTTATACCTTTAACAACTATTTCTGTATTACTAACTGATTCAACTTCAATTCCATTTGGAATTTCAACTTCAACAGGATGAGAATAACCAGCGTTTACTACTAAAGTATTTCCTTTTAATGTAAAACGGTAACCTACACCTATAATTTCAAGTCCTTTAGAGAATCCATTACTAACACCTTCAATCATATTAGTTATAATTGCGTTAGTTGTTCCATGCATTGATTTTGTTTGTTTATCTTCTTTAGTTCTTTCAACAGTTACTGTACCTTCGCCTACATTAACTTTTAAATTTTCGTTAATATCAAATGATAATTCACCTTTAGGTCCTTTTACTGTAACAACGTTATCATTAACTGTTACTGTAACTGAAGCAGGTACTTTAATTTCTCTATTACCAATACGACTCATACTTAAAGCCTCCTTACTATTTTTTATTACCAAACGTATGCTAAAACTTCTCCACCAACATTTTCTTTACGAGCTTCTTTATCAGTCATAACTCCTTTAGATGTTGATATTATTGCAATTCCAAGACCATTTAATACTCTAGGAATATTTTCAGCTTTTGCATAAACTCTTAATCCTGATTTAGAAATACATTTTAAACCAGAAATAACTCTTTCTTTCTTTTCTCCATATTTTAAAGTTAATACAAGTTCATCTTGAACATCTTTTTTAACAACTTTAAAATCTTTTATAAAACCTTCGCTTTTTAATATGCTAGCTATTTCAACCTTCATTTTTGATGTAGGCATTGAAACTTCTTCATAACGCATTTGGTTTGCATTACGAATTCTTGTAAGCATATCTGCGATTGGACATGATACTACCATAATATCCTCCCTTCATTCTACCAACTAGATTTTTTTACACCTGGTATTTGGCCATTATATGCTAATTCTCTAAAGCAAATACGACAAATACCATATTTTTTAAGTACTGAATGTGGTCTTCCACATCTTTGACAACGTGTATATTCACGTACTTTATATTTTTGTTTTTTTTGTGATTTTACAATCATACTTTTTTTTGCCATTTTACTTTCCTCCTATTACTTTCTAAAAGGAATTCCGATTCCATTTAATAAGTCAAATGCTTCTTCATTTGTCTTTGCTGATGTAACAAATACAATATCCATTCCACGACTCTTAACAATGTTATCGTATTCAATTTCTGTAAAAATCATTTGTTCCTTAATACCTAATGTATAATTACCTCTACCATCAAATGCTTTTGGTGAGACACCTCTAAAGTCACGAACACGTGGAAGTGAAATTCTTATTAATTTTTCTAAGAATGTATACATTTTTTCTCCACGAAGTGTAACTTTACATCCAATTGCTTGACCTTCTCTTAATTTAAATCCAGCAATTGATTTTTTAGCTTTTGTAACAACTGGTTTAGCACCTGTTATTAATTCAAGTTCATTAACAGCAGCATCTAATAATTTGCTGTTTGTTGTTGCATCACCAACACCAATATTAATTACAATTTTTTCTAATTTTGGTACTTGCATTACTGAAGTATAGTTATATTTTTGCATTAAACTAGGAACGATTTCATTTACATATTTTTCTTTTAGGCGGTTCATAAATACCCTCCTTTCGTTTAATTAAGTCTCTCTTTAGATTTTACTGAAATTCTATGTTTCTTTCCATTTTCATCAATTTCATGAGCTATTCTGGTTCTTTTTTTAGTTTTTGGATCTAATATCATAACATTAGATACATGAATTGGAGCTTCAACTTTAATGATTCCTCCATTTTCGTTTTGTGCTGATGGTTTAACATGTTTTGTAACTATATTGATTCCTTCAACTACAACTTTGTTATCATTTTTTAATGTTTTGATTATTTTTCCTTCTTTACCTTTATCCTTACCAGCGATAACCACTACTTTATCTCCAACTTTAAAGTTCATGTTTATCCTCCTTTAAAATTCTATAGCACTTCTTTAGCAAGTGAAACGATTTTCATAAATCCTTCATCACGAAGTTCGCGTGCTACTGGGCCAAGTACACGTGTTCCTTGTGGACTCTTATCATCCTTAATAAGTACACATGCATTATCATCAAATCTGATATAAGAACCATCTTCTCTTCTTGAAGCTGCTTTAGTTCTTATTACTACGGCCTTTACTACTTTACCTTTTTTTACAGTTCCATTAGGAGTAGCCTTCTTAACTGTTCCAACTACTATATCTCCTAATCCACCAAATTTTTTGTTTCCACCAAGAACTCTTATTACTAATAATTCCTTTGCACCAGAATTATCAGCCACTTTTAATCTACTTTCTTGTTGAATCATGATTAATCCTCCTTCTAAGCATAGAGATTATAGAATTATTGCTTCTTCAACGATTTCAACTAGTTCATATCTTTTTGTTTTAGATAATGGTCTAGTTTCAACAATACGTACTTTATCTCCTACTTTAGCTTTATTTAATTCATCGTGTGCAGTGTATTTCTTTGAACTCTTAACACGTTTGTTATATAGTGGATGTTTACGATATGTTTCTACTTTTACTGTTATTGTTTTATCATTTTTATCACTAATAACGATACCAACAATTTCTTTACGTTTATTTTCCATACCTTTTCCTCCTACTTATTATTTATTTCGCGTTCACGAATAACCATTTTTATTCTAGCGATTGTCTTTCTTATTTCTTTTATTCTTGAAGGTTTTTCTAAGTTACCTGTTGCATTAGCAAAACGTAAATTAAATAACTCTTCTTTTAATTCTTCTATTTTATTTAATAGTTCTTCAGTGGTTAATTCTCTTATTTCCTTAATTTTCATTTACGTCACCACTTTCTTCTCTTTTTACAAATTTACATTTAACTGGTAATTTGTGCATTGCAAGTCTTAATGCTTCTCTAGCTACTTCTTCAGGTACACCTGCAATTTCAAACATTATTTTTCCTTCTTTAACTACTGCTACCCATAGTTCTGGATTACCTTTACCTTTACCTTGACGAGTTTCAGCAGGTTTTCTTGTTAATGATAAGTGAGGGAATATGTTTACCCAAACCTTTCCTCCACGTTTCATGTAACGAGTCATAGCAACACGGGCTGCTTCAATTTGTTGAGTAGTTATCCATGCACCTTCTTTTGCTTGAAGACCATAATCACCAAATTGAAGTTCTGTATTACCTTTAGCTTTACCATCATGATAAAGTCTATGAGGTTTTCTATATTTAGTTCTTTTTGGCATTAGTGGCATGTCTACTACCTCCTTTTACATTTTTCTTAGGAAGTACTTCACCTTTGTATATCCATACTTTTATTCCTATTTTACCAAATGTTGTATCAGCTTCAGCTGTAGCATAATCAATGTCTGCTCTTAAAGTATGTAGAGGAACTGTTCCTTCGCTATATACTTCGCTTCTAGCTATATCTACACCATTTAAACGACCTGAAGCTAAGATTTTAATACCTTTAGCACCAGCCTTCATTGTGTTTCTTATTGCTCTTTTTTGAGCCATTCTGTAAGAACCACGATTTTCAATTTGTTTAGCGACATTATTAGCAACTAATTGTGCAACCATGTCTGGATTTTTAATTTCAAATATTGAAACAACAATATTTTCACCTGTTAATTTACATAATTCTTTCTTTAATTTTTCAATTTCTTCTCCACCGTGTCCGATTACAACACCAGGTTTAGCAGTATAAATAACGATTTCAGTTTTCTTATTATCTCTTTGAATATTGATATTTGAAACAGATGCATCTTTAAGTCTTTTATCAAGATATTTTCTGATTTTTAAATCGTTTCCAAGATATTTAGAGAAATCTTTGTTATTTGAATACCATTTTGCTTGCCAATCCTTGATGATTCCAACTCTCATTCCATGTGGATTAACTTTTTGTCCCATAAATTAACCTCCTTTACTAGTTTCTTTCAGCCACAACGATAGTTATATGACTTGTTTTTTTATCGTGTCTATCAATATGTGATCTTGAACCAATTCTTCTTCTTTTCATTATTGGTCCATCATTTATGTAAGCTTCTTTAACATATAGATTATTTTTATCCATTTTGAAATTATTTTCAGCGTTAGCTACAGCTGACACTAAAACTTTCTTAGTTAAACGAGCTGACTTTTTATTTAAGTTATTTAAAATTGCCATTGCATCACTAACATCTTTACCACGAACTAGATTAACAACTAAACGTGCTTTTCTAGGAGCGATAAGGACTGTTCTAGCAGTTGCTTTTGCTTCCATTTTCTAATTCTCCCTTCTCTTAAGGTTCAAACTATTTCTTCTTATTTTCGCCATGACCACCATTTTTACGAGTTAATGCGAACTCTCCTAATTTATGACCTACCATATCTTCAGTAACATAAACTGGAATATGTTCTTTACCATTATGAACTGCAAAAGTGTGTCCAATAAAATCAGGAAAAATAGTTGAACGACGTGACCATGTTTTAATTACTTCTTTTTTTCCACTTTTATTCATTTCTTGAACCTTTTTCATTAAGTGTTCATCTACAAAAGGTCCCTTTTTTAAACTTCTAGCCATTATAATTCATCCTTTCCTTATTTACTGTTACGACGAGTAACTATTAATTTATTTGAACTCTTCTTGTTCTTACGAGTTTTATATCCAAGAGCTGGTTTACCCCATGGAGTCATTGGTTGTTTACGTCCAACTGGAGCTCTACCTTCACCACCACCATGTGGATGGTCATTAGGGTTCATAACAGAACCAC
>ERZ827440.1280-NODE-1280-length-28588-cov-6.162303_pt1 | contig 28588 bp, 25 predicted proteins | sample MGYA00519774_ERZ827440 | MGnify/ENA primary metagenome ERZ827440 (study PRJEB31778, sample SAMEA3449302) | human gut metagenome | biome: human gut; feature: human-associated habitat; material: faeces | place: United Kingdom | collected 2010/2012 ... | reverse complement strand
TAATTTTCTCCCAAAGTCACAAAAGCAGTCCCGGTTTTGTGCAAGTTGCCAGCCATTAAGTTGCGACCGCTTTTTGACACTCTGATCATAATAAGTAATAATCGAATAGAAAAAGACAAAGAACCCTGACAGGAATCCGCGCGCGTGATACGATATCACATAGATACTGTCGGGGTTTTTTGACAAAATCAAAGAAATAATACAAAAAGTCTGAAAATTAGAAAAACAATAGATTAAAATCATTCAGATTAATTTGAATTTTTGCATTTCTTTTCATTTAAAATGTGTTACAATAGATAAGAGTTTTTAACTCTTAAAAGGAGATAAGTGTGACATGTCGGATAAACCAGAGAACGGATTGAAGCAGGAGTTAGACCGCAGAAAGCGGATCAACCGGATCAAATCCATCATTGTATCCTTTGTGGGAATCTGGATGCTGGCATCTGTCATTTTGTGTGCAACACTTTTTGTAAAAGTTATTCACTTAGAGAATAATCTGAACAAGGTACTGCAGAACATGCCGCAGGTAGAACAGGTGGAGAATGAAGAGACGAAGAATTCTCCGGATGCGGATACCGGAAAGAATGTGGAATACGGGAAGCAGGATCAGACCGGACAGGATGATGCAAACAAGAAGAAGGCAGACGATGGCGAAAAGTTAAAAGTATATCTTACTTTTGATGACGGACCAAGCACGAATACACAACAGATTCTGGATATATTAAAACAATATAATGTAAAAGCGACATTCTTTGTCATTGGAAAGACAGATGACCTTTCGAAAGAAATGTATAAGAAGATCGTAGAGGAAGGGCATACCCTTGGGATGCATTCCTATTCTCATAAATATTCGGTAATATATGACTCCATGTCAGCATTTGAACAGGATTTTAATCAGATTCATGACTATCTGAAAGAAGTTACCGGAGTGGATTGCAAATATTATCGTTTTCCGGGAGGAAGCAGTAATCAGGTCAGCAACAGTGATATGCGGGAATTTATCCGATATCTGAATGACCGGGGGATTACATACTATGATTGGAATGTCTCAAGCGGAGATGCGACATCACAGGCATATACAGCGGATGAGCTGATACAGAATGTGATGGGAGATGTTACAAAATATAAGACATCGGTAGTGTTGATGCATGATTCTGCCGTGAAACCCGCTACCGTAGAAGCATTACCGGCACTGATCGAGCAGCTTCAGGGGATTGGAGCAGAGATTTTACCAATAGATGAAAATACAGCAACTGTACATCATGTCAGTATTGATGGGGAACAGGGACAATAAGAAAAAAAGATGGAGGGACAACATGGGCTTTTTTAAAGATTTTAAAGAAGATGCATCTCAGGCAATGAAAGAATTAATGCCACAGGATGATGAAGTACTGGACGAAGAAGGAACAGATGAAGATGATCTGGTTGTAAATACGTTAGAAGATGAGTTAGACGTAGAGTCTGAACTTTCTAAGCTGAACGGATTGTTAGAATCTGTAGCCAAAGAAGAGACACCGGTCAAAGAGCCGGCACCTGAAACAACACAGGAAAAGACAACAAAAGCAGTGACAAATAAGGAGGAACCATTCATGAGCATGGAGAAAGAAACATCAGTAAATCCGATCAATCTGGGAGGAAAAGCAGAGTCTGTGATGCCGACAATGACACAGATGCATACACAGCAGGAAGCACCAATGAGAAAACCGGAGCCGGTCGTAACTGATGAAGTGACATTAATTACTGAAGGAAGCAGTCTGACAGGTAATCTTTCTTCTAATGGTTCTATTGATATGAGAGGAACTGTGATCGGAGATGTTCAGTGTAACGGAAAGTTAACCGTAACCGGAAATATCCGTGGTAACACAACCTCAGCAGAGTTCTTTGCAGATAATGCAAAATTAGAGGGAGAAGTAACAACAACAGGAACCGTAAAAATCGGACTTGGTTCCGTAGTAGTTGGTAATATCACTGCAACCTCAGCAGTGATCGCAGGTGCGATCAAAGGCGACATTGATGTACAGGGACCGGTTGTGGTAGATACCTCAGCAGTTGTAATGGGAAATATCAAATCACGTTCCGTACAGATTAACAACGGTGCAGTGATTGAAGGATTCTGCTCACAGTGTTATGCAGATGTGGATGTAGAAAGCCTTTTTGTGGAAGAATAATAGAGAAATAAGGAGACAACCATGAAAAGAGTATTATTAAAGCTTAGCGGAGAAGCTCTTGCAGGAGAAAAACATACCGGTTTTGATGAGGCAACTGTTGTCAAAGTGGCAAAACAGGTAAAACAGTTAGCAGATGATGGCGTGGAAGTTGGTGTTGTTATTGGCGGCGGTAATTTCTGGCGTGGAAGAACAAGCGAGAATATTGACCGTACCAAGGCGGATCAGATCGGAATGTTAGCAACCGTGATGAACTGTATCTATGTTTCGGAGATTTTCCGTTCCGAAGGAATGAAGACACAGGTACTGACACCATTTGAATGTGGCTCTTTCACAAAGTTATTTTCTAAGGATCGTGCAAACAAATACTTTGAGCATGGAATGGTTGTATTTTTTGCAGGCGGTATCGGACATCCGTATTTTTCAACGGATACTACGACCGTATTGCGTGCAGTAGAGATTGAAGCAGACGTTATCCTGTTAGCAAAAGCAATTGACGGAGTATATGACAGTGATCCGAAGGTAAATCCGAATGCAGTACGCTACGATGAGGTTTCCATTCAGGAAGTCATCGACAAGCAGCTTGCAGTTGTGGATCTGACTGCTTCTATCATGTGCATGGAAAATCATATGCCGATGTATGTGTTTGGGTTGAATGAAGAGAACAGTATCGTAAAAGCGATCAGCGGTAAATTCAACGGAACCGTAGTAACGGTATAAAACAGGAGGAAACAACATGGATGAGAGATTAACCCCATTTGAGGATAAAATGAAAAAATCCTATCATAATCTGATAGAGGAACTTGGAACAGTTCGTGCAGGACGTGCGAACCCACATGTGTTAGATAAGATCAAGGTAGACTACTATGGTACACCAACTTCTTTACAGCAGGTGGCAAACGTCAGCGTACCGGAACCGAGAATGATACAGATTCAGCCTTGGGAGGCTTCTTTGGTAAAAGAGATTGAAAAAGCGATCAATATGTCCGATTTAGGAATCAACCCGACCAATGATGGAAAAGTGATCCGTTTAGTATTCCCGGAACTTACAGAGGAACGCAGAAAAGAGCTTGCAAAGGATGTAAAGAAAAAAGGTGAGGCTGCTAAGGTAGCGATCCGTAACATTCGCCGTGATGCAAATGATTCCTTTAAGAAATTAGGAAAATCATCAGAAGTGTCTGAGGATGAAGTAAAAGACTTAGAGACACAGGCACAGAAAATGACTGACAAATTTATAGCAGATATAGATAAAGCCATTGAAGAAAAATCCAAAGAGATTCTTACCGTATAGAAATTTTTGGAACACATGGGGACACAGCGGTATCGCCGTGTTCCCCTTTTTCTTTCATAGAGATTTTTGGAACTTCCATGGGAAGTTCATAGAAAGTAAGACGTAGGAGGAAGGACGATGAGGATTCCGCAGCATGTAGCCATTATATTAGATGGCAACGGAAGATGGGCAAAGAGTAAAGGAATGCCGCGCAATTACGGGCATACCATGGGAGCGAAGAATGTAGAGGTTATTTGTGAGGATGCCTATCATATGGGAATTCAGTATCTGACGCTGTATGCGTTTTCTACAGAGAACTGGAACCGTCCGGATACAGAGGTAGAAGCACTGATGAAGCTTCTTGCGACCTATTTAAAGAACTGTATCAAAAGAGCAGATAAGAATAATATGAGGATCCGTGTGATCGGGGATATCAGCAGACTGGATACAAAGTTCCAAAACACGATTCGGGAATTAGAAGAAGCAACCAAAAAGAATACAGGACTGAATCTGCAGATTGCCCTGAATTATGGCAGTCGTGATGAGATGATCCGTGCGATGAAAAAAATGGTAAAAGACCATGATGCCGGCAAATTAGAGACAGAGGACATTACCGAAGAATGTTTTTCTTCCTATCTGGATACGAAAGAGATTCCGGACCCGGATCTGCTGATCCGTACCAGTGGCGAGCAGCGTCTGTCGAATTATCTGCTTTGGCAGCTTGCGTACAGTGAATTTTATTTTACACCGGTTCCGTGGCCGGATTTTTCAAAAGCGGAATTAGAAAAAGCCGTAGAAGCGTATAATCAGAGAGACAGACGGTATGGCGGCGTAAAGGAGGAGGCATAATGTTTAAGACGAGACTGATCAGTGGAATCGTACTGGTTGCACTGGCGTTATTATTGATTATTACAGGTGGAAATGTTCTGTTGGGAGCTTTATGTATCATTTCCCTGATTGGAATGTTTGAATTATACCGTATTTTTAAAATTGAAAAAGCACCGGCAGGAATTGCGGGATATTTAGCGGCAATTGTATATTATCTGAACCTGCTGTTTGGCTTTATACCGGATATGATGATGTTTGTACTCGGTGTACTTGTGGTGTTGATGTTTATTTATGTATTTTCCTATCCAAAATATAAGACAGAGCAGATGTTAGCAGCATTTTTTGCAGTATTCTATGTGGCAGTCATGTTGTCCTTTGTATATCAGACGAGAATGCTTCCGATGGGAACTTATACGGTATGGCTGATTTTCTTATGTTCCTGGGGCTGTGATACCTGTGCTTATTGTGTCGGAGTCTTAATTGGAAAACATAAGATGGCACCAAAGCTGAGCCCTAAAAAATCCATTGAGGGAGCAGTCGGAGGTGTTGTTGGAGCAGCGTTGTTAGCTGTTATCTATGGATTTGTATTCAAAGATGCCATGGGATGTACTACACAGACGATCTGGTTTATGGCAGGGATCTGCGCAGTGGGAGCACTGATCTCTATGGTGGGAGATCTGACAGCATCAGCGATTAAGAGAAATTATGAGATTAAAGACTATGGAAAACTGATCCCGGGACATGGCGGGATTTTAGACCGTTTTGACAGTGTGATATTTACTGCACCGATCATATTCTATCTGGCATTGTATTTCATAAAATAGTAGAGGTTACCATGAAAAAAATAGCGATTTTAGGTTCCACAGGTTCAATTGGAACCCAGACACTTGAGATTGTAAGAGAACAAAAGGATATCTGTGTAAGAGCACTTGCCGCAGGAAATAATATTGATCTTTTAGAGCAGCAGATCCGTGAATTTCATCCGGTCTTAGCATCGGTACAGTCGGAGGAAAAAGCAGCGGATTTACGGCAGAGACTGCGTGATATGGACATTAAGATCGTTTCCGGCATGGACGGACTGATCGAAGTTGCAACAGAGCCGCAGGCAGAGATTTTGGTGACTGCAGTGGTTGGAATGTTAGGACTTCGTCCAACCGTGGAAGCCATCAAGGCAAAGAAGACGATCGCACTTGCAAATAAAGAGACACTGGTAACGGCGGGACATCTGATCATGCCGTTAGCAAAAGAGTGTGGGGTGCAAATCCTTCCGGTGGACAGTGAACACAGTGCTATTTTCCAGTCCTTAAATGGAGAGAGACAGAACCGGATCGCAAAGATTTTACTGACCGCTTCGGGCGGCCCTTTCCGTGGAAAAAAACGTGCAGAACTTGCGTATGTTACCTTAGAGGATGCCTTGAAACATCCAAACTGGAGCATGGGAAGAAAGATTACCGTAGATTCTGCAACCCTTGTAAACAAAGGCTTAGAGGTAATGGAAGCAAAGTGGCTCTTTGATGTGGAATTAGAGCAGATCCAGGTGGTCGTGCATCCGCAGAGCGTCATCCATTCGATGGTGGAATACGAGGATGGGGCAGTCATCGCGCAGCTTGGTACGCCGGATATGCGTCTGCCGATCCAGTATGCACTTTATTATCCGAACCGAAGAAGTTTAAGCGGAAAGCGTTTGAATTTTTACGAATTGGGAAGTCTGACCTTTGAAGAACCGGATATGGAGACCTTTCAGGGGTTGTCCCTGGCTATGAAAGCCATGAAGGCAGGCGGCAATATGCCAACGGTATTTAATGCGGCGAATGAACGTGCAGTTGCAATGTTTTTAGAGAAAAAAATCGGATTTTGGAATATTCCGGAAATCATTGAAGCATCTATGGAACATATTGATTTTCAGGAACATCCGGATTTAGAGAAGATACTAAGTACAGAACAGGAAGTATATGAGTATATAGAGAGCAGGTGGAAGCCTTGAAAATCATTTTTGCGATATTAATTTTCAGCATCATAATTCTGTTCCATGAGTTGGGACATTTTCTGTTAGCAAAGCGGGCGGGAATCCGTGTTAATGAGTTTTGCATCGGATTAGGCCCTACGCTGGTTGGTTTTACAAAAGGAGAAACCAAATATTCCATCAAATTGCTGCCTTTTGGCGGTGCCTGTATGATGGAGGGCGAGGACGGAGACAGTAAGGCGGAAGATTCCTTCCAAAGCAAGTCTGTCGGTGCAAGAATTTCCGTGGTTGCGGCAGGTCCGGTGTTTAACTTTATTATGGCATTTGTCTGTGCCATCATTTTAGTGGCATGTACCGGATATGACAGACCTGTCATCAGCGGTGTCATGGACGGATATCCTGCACAGGAAGCAGGAATGAAAGAGGGAGATGTGATCAAAAAGCTGAATTCAAAGAAGATCCATCTTTATCGTGAAGTCAGCATCTACACCTTTTTCCACGGAGATCAGTCCATTGACGTGGTATATGAGCGTGACGGCAAGACACATGAAACTACCATTACACCACGCTACGATAAGGAAAATGACCGTTATCTCTTCGGTTTTTATGGAAGCGGCGAGCGGACAAAAGGCGGTCCGGTCAAGACCCTGCAATACGGTGTATACGAAGTGAAATACTGGATCGCAAGTACCTTAGAAAGCCTTAAAATGCTTGTAACAGGACAGGTTGGGATCAATGAGATGTCGGGACCTGTCGGCATTGTCAAGGGTGTGAGTGATACCTATGAAGCAGGAGCGGCAGTCGGCTGGTTTTCCGTTTTTGTCGGAATGCTCAACTGGACGATTCTATTATCTGCGAACTTAGGTGTGATGAATCTTCTTCCGCTTCCGGCATTAGATGGAGGAAGACTGGTATTTTTGATTATAGAAGCAATCCGTGGAAAAGGGGTTGACCCTGAGAAAGAGGGGATGGTCCATTTTATCGGGATCTGCCTTTTAATGGCATTGATGGTAATCATTATGTTTAATGATATACGAAAGCTCTTCTAGGAGGAATGGTATGGATACAAGAGAAGTACGGATCGGAAACCGTGTGATCGGTGGTGGGAATCCGGTTTTGATACAGTCGATGACAAATACAAAGACGGAGGATGTTCAGGCAACCGTGGCACAGATCAAACGTCTGACTGCGGCAGGCTGTGAAATCATCCGGTGTGCAGTGCCTACGATGGAGGCGGCAAAGGCGTTAGGAGAGATCAAGCGTCAGATTGAGATCCCGCTGGTTGCCGATATCCATTTTGACTATAAGCTGGCAATTGCAGCAATGGAAAACGGTGCGGATAAGATCCGTATCAATCCGGGCAATATCGGTTCAAAAGAGCGGATCCGTGCGGTAGTAGATGTGGCAAAAGAGAGAAATATTCCAATCAGAGTAGGGGTAAACAGCGGTTCTTTAGAAAAAGAACTGGTAGCAAAATATCATGGCGTAACAGCCGAGGGACTGGTGGAGAGTGCCTTAGATAAAGTACATCTGATAGAAGAGAACGGCTATGATAATCTGGTGATTTCGATTAAATCTTCGGATGTCATGATGTGTGTACATGCTCATGAGCTGATTGCAAAAAAGACAGATTATCCGCTTCATGTCGGTATCACAGAGGCAGGAACGATCACAAGCGGCAACATCAAGTCTGCGATCGGTCTTGGACTGATCTTAAATCAGGGCATTGGTGATACGATTCGTGTGTCCTTAACAGGAGACCCGTTAGAAGAGATCAAGTCTGCAAAGCTGATCCTGCGTACTCTCGGTTTACGGAAAGGCGGCATTGAGGTAGTATCCTGTCCGACCTGCGGCAGAACGCAGATTAATCTGATCGCTCTTGCAAACCGTGTGGAAGATATGGTTGCTGATATTCCGTTAGATATCAAGGTTGCAGTCATGGGCTGTGTGGTAAACGGACCGGGGGAAGCAAGAGAGGCAGACATCGGGATTGCAGGAGGAATCGGGGAAGGATTGCTGATCAAACATGGCGAGATCGTACAGAAACTTCCGGAAGAGGAACTCTTAGATGCATTGAGAAACGAACTGTTGAATTGGAGTGAGTAAGATGGCAAATGCCTTTTTAGAGGTCTTTCCTACATTACAACTAAATCACGAAATGAAGGGTCTTTTGTCAGAAGCCACGGTAACGAAAGTGGCTTCTAACCGTAACCGGGATTTTATCCGTGTCTATTTTGACAATACAAGGCTGATTCCGAAAAGAGATATCTGGCGGTTAGAAGAGGATATGAGACAGCAGCTTTTTCCAAATCAGAAGATGCAGATCAAGCTGATGGAACATTACCGCCTTTCCGGCCAGTATACGGCAAAGACACTTTTAGATACCTATAAAGAGAGCATGTTGTGTGAGATCAAAGAATACAGCCTGCTCCTTTATAATATTTTTAGAAAAGCCGAGATCCGCTTTGAAGAAGATATGCAGATGACGTTGATCTTAGAAGATACGTTAATCGCAAGGGAAAGTCAGGACGAGCTGATCGAAGTCTTAGATAAGATCATAAGAGAACGCTGTGGCATCCAGACGAAGTTCGACACTCAGTTCGTGGAGAAAAAAGAGAGCCATTATAAAAAAGATACCGACCATCAGATCGATTTAGAAGTCGAGAGTATCGTAAGGCGTACGGCGGCAGCAAAATCGGAGCATGAGCAGGAACACGCTGAGGACGAAATGCTCGGAGCAGTCGCAAAAGAAAACGAGGCAGATACTTCAAAGGCTCAGAGTCCGAAAGAGCAGAGTGCAAAAGTAGCCAAGACAAAGTCCGCTGCAGATGCGGGAAGCTGGCAGAACGGTAAGAAGGGTGGAGTTAAGAAGCGCGAGTACGGTCTGAAGCGTTCCGACAACCCGGATGTATTCTACGGACGTGATTTCGACGAAGAAGCAGTGACAATCGATACAATACAGGGAGAAGTCGGCGAGGTCGTTATTCGCGGACAGATCATCGATACCGATATGCGGGAACTTCGGAATGGAGAAAAAACGATCATCAAGATCGTCATTACAGACTTTACGGATACGATCGCAGCTAAGATTTTTGTAAAAAATGAGCAGCGGGATGAATTGATGGAGCATCTGAAAAAAGGAAACTTCATCAAGATCAAAGGTGTTACAACGATGGACAAGTTTGATCATGAGATCGGGCTGTCCTTCTTAGCTGGTATGAAGAAAATCCCTGATTTTACCACGCCAAGATTAGATAACAGCATGGAAAAGAGAGTCGAGCTGCATTGCCATACCAAAATGAGCGATATGGACGGTGTTTCTGATGTAAAAGACATCATAAAAAGGGCAAAATCATGGGGTCATAAAGCAATCGCAATTACTGACCACGGTGCAGTGCAGGCATTTACGGATGCGTATCATTCCGTCAGTCCTGAGGATGATTTTAAGGTCATATATGGAGTAGAGGCATATTTAGTTGACGATTTAAAAGAAATCATTACAAATTCTAAGAATCAGAGTCTGGATGATTCCTATGTGGTATTTGACTTAGAGACCACAGGATTTAGTCCAAACACTTGTAAGATCATAGAGATCGGAGCCGTGAAGGTGGAAAATGGAACGATCACGGAGCGTTTTTCGGAATTTGTCAATCCACAGGTACCGATTCCGTTTAAGATCGAGGAACTGACCGGAATCCGTGACGATATGGTCATGGGGGCGGAAACCATTGAAGAGATCCTGCCGCGTTTTATGGAATTTTGTGAAGGTTGTGTAATGATCGCACACAATGCAGAATTTGATATGAGCTTTATCCGCAAAAATTGTATGGATTTAGATATCCCATGCGATCATACGGTTGGCGATACGGTGGCAATGGCAAGAATCTTACTGCCGGCTTTACATCGTTTTAAATTAGATACCGTCGCAAAAGCACTGAAGATTTCATTAGAAAACCATCATCGTGCGGTAGATGATGCAGAATGTACGGCACACATCTTTGTGAAGTTCATTGAAATGTTAAAAGAGCGCCATATCGAGACACTGAATGATCTGAACAGTCTTGGGGCAACGTCGGTCGATACGGTGAAAAAGCTGCCGACCCACCATGCGATCATCTTAGCACAGAATGAAGTCGGAAGGATCAATCTCTATCGTCTCGTTTCCGAATCGCATCTGACGTATTATGCGAAAAGACCAAGGATTCCAAAGAGTCTTTACCTAAAATATAAAGAGGGACTCTGTATTGGTTCTGCCTGTGAAGCAGGAGAACTGTATCAGGCAATTTTAAACGGAAGACCACAGGAAGAGATCGCAAGACTGGTCAATTTCTATGACTATTTAGAGATCCAGCCGCTGGGCAACAATATGTTCATGTTAGAGAGTGACAAAGCTCCGGTGGAGACCATAGAGGAACTTCAGGAGATCAACCGTAAAATCTGCCGGTTAGGAGAGGAGTTCCACAAACCGGTGGTCGCAACCTGCGATGTCCACTTTTTAGACCCGCAGGATGAGGTTTACCGAAGGATCATCATGGCAGGCAAAGGCTTTAAGGATTCGGATGATCAGGCACCGTTGTATCTGCGTACTACCGAAGAAATGTTAGCAGAATTTGAGTATCTTGGCAGTGAAAAAGCCAGAGAGGTAGTCATTACAAATCCAAATAAGATTGCGGCGATGTGTGAACGCATTGAGCCGGTGCGTCCTGATAAATGTCCGCCGGTGATCGAGAATTCAGACCAGATGCTGCGTGATATCTGCTATAACAAGGCACATGAGATGTACGGGGAAGAACTGCCGCCAATCGTACAGGAACGTTTAGAAAGAGAATTAAATTCCATTATATCAAACGGCTATGCCGTAATGTATATCATTGCACAGAAGCTGGTGTGGAAATCAAATGAAGACGGCTATCTGGTAGGTTCCCGTGGTTCCGTAGGTTCTTCATTTGCGGCAACCATGTCGGGTATTACCGAGGTCAATCCGTTAAGACCACATTATTATTGTAAAAAATGCCACTACAGTGATTTTGATTCAAAAGAGGTATTAGCCTATGCAGGACGTTCCGGTTGTGATATGCCGGATAAGAACTGTCCGGTCTGCGGCGAGCCGCTGACGAAAGACGGCTTTGATATCCCATTTGAAACCTTCTTGGGATTTAAGGGAAATAAAGAGCCGGATATCGATCTGAACTTTTCCGGTGACTATCAGGGAAAGGCACACCGCTATACGGAGGTTATTTTCGGTGAGGGACAGACATTCCGTGCCGGAACGATCGGAACCTTAGCAGATAAGACCGCATTCGGTTATGCAAAGAATTATTATGAAGAGCGTGGAATTGCAAAGAGAAACTGTGAAATCGACCGGATCGTACAGGGCTGTGTCGGGATCCGCAGGACAACCGGACAGCATCCGGGTGGAATCATCGTACTTCCGGTAGGAGAAGAAATCTATTCCTTCACACCGGTACAGCATCCGGCGAACGATATGGAAACAGATATCATTACGACACACTTTGATTACCACTCAATCGATCACAACTTATTAAAATTAGATATACTCGGACACGATGATCCGACCATGATTCGTATGTTAGAGGATTTAACCGGAATTGATGCACAACAGATCCCTCTTGACGAACCAACGGTCATGTCCCTGTTTTTAAATACCAGTGCATTAGGAGTAGAGCCGGAAGATTTAGGCGGATGTCCGTTAGGTTCACTTGGAATTCCGGAGTTTGGAACCGATTTTGTTATCCAGATGTTAATTGATACAAAACCGCAGAGTTTTTCCGATCTGATCCGTATTTCGGGTCTGTCCCATGGTACGGACGTGTGGTTAGGAAATGCACAGACCCTGATCGAAGAGGGAAAAGCAACGATCTCCACGGCAATCTGCACGCGTGATGATATTATGATCTACCTGATCGGTATGGGCTTAGAGAGTGAGCTTTCCTTTACAATCATGGAGTCTGTCCGAAAAGGAAAAGGCTTAAAGGATGAGTGGATCGAGGAAATGAAGGCACACGATGTACCGGACTGGTATATCTGGTCCTGTCAGAAGATCAAATACATGTTCCCGAAAGCCCATGCGGCGGCATATGTTATGATGGCATGGAGAATTGCTTATTGTAAAGTATATTATCCGCTTGCCTACTATGCAGCATTTTTCAGTATCCGTGCTACGGCATTCAACTACGAGCTGATGTGCCAGGGAAAAGAAAAACTGAATTATTTTATCAAGGATTACGAAAAGCGAAAAGATACCCTGACAAAAAAGGAGCAGGATACGGTAAAGGATATGCGTATTGTACAGGAGATGTATGCCAGAGGTTTTACTTTCTTACCGTTAGATGTCTATACCGCAAAGGCAAGGTATTTCCAGATCATAGATGGAATGCTGATGCCGGCACTCAATACCATCGAAGGATTGGGTGATAAGGCGGCAGAAGCCATCGAAGATGCTGCAAAACAGGGAGCATTCCTGTCAAAAGATGATTTCAGACAGAGAACAAAGGTATCCAAGACCGTCATCGATCTGATGAGTGATCTCGGACTCTTAGAAGGACTTCCGGAGACGAACCAGTTATCCTTATTCGATTTTTAAATCAAGATTAAATGAAATGCGAGGTTGCTTTATGGATACATATAAAGTAAAAAAATTAAATCATCCTATAAATTTAGAAATTGCAGTACCGGGTTCTAAAAGTATTACCAATCGTGCACTTTTTTTAGCAGCTCTTGGAACCGGAGAGGTGCATTTAAAGGGAGTCCTTTTTTCGGAGGATTCGAGATGTTTTTTAAGCAGCTTAGAATCTCTTGGTTTTTTAGTAGAGATCCGGGAAGAAGAAAAAGAGGTTACAGTAGGCGGCTGTGGAGGCGTGATCCCAAAGAAAGAAGCAGAAATCTATGTGGGAAGTGCCGGAACGGCAGCTCGTTTTCTAACGGCGATGCTGGCACTTTCCGAAGGAGTCTATACCATACAGGCATCGGAGCAGATGAAGCGCAGGCCTATGCGTCCGCTCTTTGAGGCATTAGAGCAGTTAGGGGCAGAATTTACCTATTTAGAAAAAGAAGGATTTCTTCCGGTGCGTGTGCGTGGAAAACGCGGCGGTTTTAAGGAAGCATCGTTAGATATCAGCCGCAGTACCCAGTTTTTAAGTGCATTGCTGATGATGGCACCTGTTTTAGGCGAGGATTTTACGATCCACATTACGAGTGAGAAAAAAGACGGTTCTTATATCAGGATTACAAAAAAGATGATGGAGCAGTTCGGTGTGGAATGTACCTTTGATGGAGATTCTTACCATATAAAAAAGGGACAGAACTATCAACGAGAAATCTATGAGATTGAGCCGGATGTCTCTGCAGCATGTTATTTTTATGCGATGGCGGCATTGACCGGAGGCAGGACCGTCGTAAAGAGTGTTCATAAGGATTCAATGCAGGGAGATCTGCGATTTTTAGAAGTGTTAGAAAAATTAGGCTGTCATGTCACAGATACCGAAGCAGGGATTGAAGTGACAGGAACGAATGACGGACATTATCCGGGAATTACCGTAGATATGAATGATTTTTCAGACCAGACGATGACGCTTGCAGCATTAGCTCCATTTGCGGATTCGCCAACGACCATCCGAAATATCGGACATATCCGTTTACAGGAATCGGATCGGTTATCTGCGATTGCCAAAGAATTAACAAAAATGGGGATCCGGGTAGAAGAAGGAGAAGATTTTTTAGTCATTTATCCGGGAATACCACAGCCATCATTGGTCAGTACCTATGAGGACCACCGGATGGCAATGGCATTTTCCCTGATCGGTTTAAGAAGCGAAGGAATTGTCATAGACAATCCGCTATGCTGTAAAAAGACATTTGAAGAGTATTTTACTCTGTTAGATCAGATCATAAAGGAGCACCGTTAAGGTTTTCCGTTAGTCTTTTACTCCGGCATGGAAAGTGTTGATATTAGCAGCACCGGTGGTCGGAGTATAGAAGACCGTATCGTTTTCATTCAGTCTGCGGAAGTAGACAAACTGTGAGGTAATATTGATATCCGTATAAATACCCTCAGAAATCACTTCGGAATCCGAGCCGTCTGTCTGCATACGGCAAAGGGCAGGGTTCTGATTTCTGCAATAGTAGATCGTACTGCCATAGACATTGAAGCAGTCCACACGTTCATTTGTTAGGACGGTTGTTTCTTTGGTGTTCAGATTTACTTTTGTTAAACAGTAATTGTTCGAACAGTCCATATAGTAAGCCGTGTCACCATCTACGATCGGCATCCAGCAGTCTCCGTCAAAAATCCGGTTAGAACTTTTGGCTTCCGCATTCATGGAGTAGATGTGACGGTCGTTTTCTAATCCGTTGTAATATAAATAGTTGCCATTGGCAGAGCAGGTATAATAAGGCTGATCCTTAACCTGTTCTTTTTCTTTTCCATCAATTTTTACACGGTACATGGTAGTCGCAGTGTCCTTGTCATAGTGCAGATAGTACATATAATTGCCCAAAAGGGAGGCGTACATGGAAGGCTCCGGGTCTAAGATCACACGTCCTTTTCCGTTTTTGCGGTTGATACGGCAAAGGCTGTTATTATTCCAGCGTAAAAAGGAAAAATCACTGTTTTCTGCCTTATTGTTTCTGGCATAGTAAATGTAGTGCTCATCTGCATTGATAAAAGTTGCGGTATCGTTGCTTAATTTTTTGACATCATCTCCATTCAAAGACATGGAGTAAAGGCGGTAATTGTCATCGGGATTTGCAAAATAGACGGTACCGTCATACTCGCAGAACATGCCGCCGTTATAAAGGTTTCCGGCAGTGTTTCCATTGACATAGGTGTCATTAAAACGGGTTATTGTATGGAAAAAATGTATGAGCCAGATGGCAATGATAAGCAGTACGGCTGCAATCGGAAGAATCCATTTCATCTTTTTACTCATGGTATGTATACTCCTTCTAAAATATATTTAAAATTCATGTAAAAATTATAGTTCATACGATGCTTTTTCGCAAGGAAATCTTGATATCAAAAGCGGGATAGGGTATGATAGAAAAAAATATGACAGGGTGGAAAAAATGAAAGATTTACTGGAAATACGAGAGGAAATAGACCGCATTGACGGTCAGATGATCGAACTCTATGAAAAGCGCATGGAGTGTACCGCACAGGTGGCGGAATATAAGATTTCGACCGGAAAGAAGATTTTTGATAAAGAGCGGGAGCAGGCAAAATTAGAAAAAGCAGAGAGCCTTGCATCAAATACATTTAATAAACGAAGTGTTAGGGAACTGTTTGAGCATATCATGTCGATGAGCCGGAAACGTCAGTATCAGATTTTGACCGAACAGGGATTGACAAAAAAGCCGGATTTCATCTGTGAGGACAAGCTGGATTTTACCAAGGCAAGAGTGGTTTTTCAGGGTGTGGAAGGAGCGTACAGCGAAGCAGCCATGAAAGAATTCTTTGGCAGTGACACAGACAGTTTTCATGTGGAAACGTGGCGGGATGCGATGGAAGCTATTAAAAACGGAGAAGCGGATTATGCGGTACTTCCGATAGAGAATTCCTCAGCGGGAAGTGTTCGTGAGAACTACGATCTGTTAGTCGAATATGACCACTGCATTGTCGGTGAGCAGATCATAAAAATCGAACATGTGCTGTTAGGACTGCCGGAGGCAGAACTTTCAGATATCGATCAGGTCTATTCCCATCCACAGGCGTTGATGCAGTGCAGTAAGATATTAGAAGAACACCGTGACTGGGAAAAGATCAGCTTAAAGAATACAGCTGTTTCTGCAAAAAAAGTCAAAGAGGATGGAAAGAAGAATCAGGCGGCAATTGCAAGCAAACTGACTGCCGAATTATACGGGCTTAAGATCTTAAAAGAAAATCTTTCGAATAATGCAGATAATTATACAAGATTTATCATCGTGACCGGAAAGCATGTCTTTGAAAAAGATGCGAAGAAAGTCAGCATCTGCTTTGAGATCCCGCATCAGAGCGGTTCTCTTTATCAGATGATCTCACACTTTATCTTTAATGGGATCAATATGACAAAGATTGAATCGAGACCGATTCAGGGAAAGAACTGGGAATACCGGTTTTTTATAGATATTGAAGGAAATCTGAATGACGGAGCAGTACAGAATGCATTGAACGGTTTGTCAGAAGAGACAAGCAAGTTAAAAATACTGGGTAATTATTAAGTGAGAAGAGGCGTAATGAAATGAAAAGTGCAGGCGAATTGATATTATACAAAGATTTTAACGGAACAGATGAAGAGATTTTTTATCCGATGGCATCGATCATTGAGCGGAGCAGACGCGGCGGAATGGATGCCAAGGAGGAAAGACAGAAGTTCTACGAGTGTTTTCATCGATTGTTAGAAGTATCTGCAAGTCATGGTTTTCAGGGAAATCTGTGGCATAACTATCTTACATATCTGTTGATCAGCAATGAAAATGCATACAGCAGAGCCTGTGAAATACGCGGAAATATCGAGGGAAGCATCAATGAGATCGCTCTGCATGATTTTGAGGTTTTTCGTTATTTCTTTGAATTTGATCTGGAAGAATTAGGACGAAAACTCGGAGTAGACTGTATTCCGGTACTTTTGCACTATGAGCGGTTTGAAGGAAACGGCAAGGTATTTAACAGCAGGATCCGCGACCGCATCTGTGATCTGAGTGTCCGGTTAGAGCAGACCGAAAATGTATCGGAATTTAAAGACTGTGTTACGGAATTTTACCGGGATTTTGGAGTGGGAAAACTCGGACTGCACAAGGCATTCCGTGTGGAACACCATGAAAATGGTGCAGGGATCGTACCGATCACAAATATCGCACATGTCCATTTAGACGATCTGGTCGGTTACGAACTTGCAAAGAAAAAATTAGTAGAGAATACGGAAGCATTTGTAGAAGGCAGGGCAGCAAATAACTGTCTTTTATTTGGAGATGCAGGAACCGGAAAGAGTTCAAGTATTAAGGCGATCATCAATCAGTATTATGATAAAGGTCTTCGGATGATCGAGATTTATAAGCACCAGTTCGGAGACTTACAGAGTGTGATCGCGCAGATTAAAAATCGTAATTACAAATTCATTATTTATATGGATGATCTGTCTTTTGAGGAGTTTGAGATCGAATATAAGTATTTAAAGGCAGTCATTGAAGGCGGCTTAGAGAAAAAACCGCAGAATGTTTTGATCTATGCAACTTCAAACCGCAGACATCTGATCCGCGAGAATTTCAGCGACAAAGAAGAAGTCAGAGAGGATATGCATACTTCCGATACGGTACAGGAAAAACTTTCCTTAGTATACCGTTTTGGCGTATCCATCTATTTTGGTGCACCAAACAAAAAAGAATTTCAGGAGATTGTGAAAGTTCTAGCAGAGAAGCATGGAATCAACATACCGCAGGAGGAACTCCTTTTAGAAGCCAATAAGTGGGAGTTAAGCAACGGCGGGCTGTCAGGAAGGACTGCCCAGCAGTTCATTGACCATCTGCTTGGAACGATGAAATAGTACCTGAGAGGAGAAATACATGAGGATTACAACATTTGCAGCAATCTATGTCGGTTCTTATGAGGTCAGCTTAAAGATCACGGAAATCTCAGCAAAACGCAAGATAAGAGAGATTGATCTGATCAGAAGCAGGATCGGGATCGGCAGAAATATTTATAAACATAAAAAAGTGGAAACAGAAGTCATGGAAGAACTCTGTGAGATCCTTTCAGAATATGAAGAGATCATGAAGTCTTACAGGGTAGATGCTTACCGTGTCTATGCAGGAGCCTTTTTAAAGGATGCAGGAAATGTTCTGTTTGTCTTAGAGCAGATCCGGATCAGGACAGGACTGACTTTACAGATTTTAAGCAACTCTGAGCGGAGGTTTATCGGATATCAGTCAGTTGCGGCCAGAGAAGAATTTGATGCTATGACTAAAGAGGGAGCGGCAGTTGTCGATGTCGGCGGCGAGAGCATCCAGATCACACTCTTTTCCGAGGGCGGTGTGGTAACGACGCAGCACCTTGTTCTTGGAACCATGCGTTTGAGGGAACAGCTTGCAGGAATCGGAAATACGGTTGCCCGTTTTGAAAAGCAGATGGAGGAGCTGATCAACAAAGAGATTGAAGTATTTAAAGCAATGTATCTGAAAAAAAGAGAACTGCGTTATCTGATCTTTTTAGGTGATTACAGCTTAGAACTGATGGAGAGTATTCAGGGAAACGGTGAGATCAAAACGGCAAAAACAGAAGTCTTTGCAGAACATTTAAAGGAGTTAGGCAGACAGACTCCGGAAGATGTGGCAGAGCAGTTGAAGTTGTCTACGGTAGACCCGCTGTTGTTGCCATCCATTGTGATGTACCGCTGCATTGCACAGGAGCTTGGAACCGGCGAAGTCTGGGTTCCGGGAAATAATATCAGTGACGGTATGGCATATCAGTATGCCAGTGAGAATAAATTATTAAAATCCGTACATGATTTTGATAACGACGTATTAAGTGCGGCGACCAACCTGTCGAAACGTTACCACAGCTATTCGCCGCATATTGATGCACTGACAAAAATGTCAACCATGATTTTTCATGCAATTCAGAAAGTACATGGTATGGGAAGCAGAGAACAGCTCTTACTTCAGGTTGCGGCAATCCTGCATGATTGTGGAAAATTTGTCAGTCTTGCAAACGGACCGGACTGTGCCTATGACATTATCATGGCTTCCGAAATCATCGGACTGTCCCATTTAGAGCGTGAAATCGTGGCAAGTACCGTGCGCTACAATACCAGACCGTTAGACCCATACGAGCAGGTTGCGGATAAGATGGATGTGCAAAGTTATATGACAGCAGCAAAGTTAGCAGCCATCCTTCGGGTGTCAAATGCCTTAGACCGCAGTCATAAACAGAAATTCAGTACGATTAAGGTCGTATTAAAAAATAAAGAACTTCTGATTACGGTAGAGACGAAAGATGACATTATTTTAGAAAAAGGACTGTTGGCAAATAAATCGGACAGCTTCGAGGCAATCTTCGGAATCAAACCGGTTCTTCGGGAAAAGAAAAAGTTTTAAGGAGAGAGGATAAGATGGAAGAAAAAAATATTTTTTTAAGCCCGGAATATTATGAAAACAGGGAATTAAGCTGGCTGAAATTCAACGGCAGAGTATTAAATGAAGCACGGGATAAATCCATCCCTCTGTTAGAGCGTTTGAAATTTATCAGTATTACCTCCTCGAATCTCGATGAATTTTTTATGGTAAGAGTAGCTTCGTTAAGGGATATGGTTCATGCCGATTATAAAAAAACAGATATTGCAGGAATGACGGCAACGGAGCAGTTAGAAAAAATCAATGTGGCAACCAGAGAACTGGTGGAGTTACAGTATTCCACCTATAACCGTTCGCTGGTTCCACAGTTAGAAACGAAGGGAATCCGTATCATTGATGCCTTTGAAGAACTGACAAAGGAGCAGCAGGAATTTGTAGATAAATATTTTGAGGAAACGGTTTATCCGGTACTTACCCCGATGGCAGTGGATGCTTCCCGCCCATTTCCATTGATTCGCAATAAGACGTTGAATATTGCAGCATTTTTGTTAAAAAAAGGTGAGAAAAAGAAAGAAGAGAACTATGAATTTGCTACGGTACAGGTTCCGGGAGTGCTTCCGCGTATCATACCGATCCCGGATGGAGAGAATCACAGTTTTATCCTGTTAGAGCAGATCATTGAAAAAAATATGGAACGGCTTTTCTTAAATTACGAGGTAATTTGTGCTTATCCATACCGTATCATGAGAAATGCAGACCTTACCATTGATGAGGACGAAGCAGAGGATTTGCTTCAGGAAATTCAAAAGCAGTTGAAAAAACGTCAGTGGGGCGAGATCATCCGATTAGAGGTCGAGGATAAGATCGACAAAAAACTGCTTCATTTTTTAAAGGAAGAGTTACAGATCCCAAAGGACGATATCTATAAAATTAACGGACCTCTGGACCTGACCTTTTTAATGAAAGTCTACGGTATTGAGGGTTGTGATGATCTGCGTTATGCACCGTACAAACCGCAGAAGGTGCCAAAAATCCCGGCAGGCTGCGACATCTTTGAGGCGATCCGAAAAGAAGATATTCTGTTACATCATCCATACCAGACCTTTGATCCGGTCGTGGATTTTATCCGTCAGGCGGCAGTGGACCCGGATGTACTTGCCATCAAACAGACCCTGTACCGTGTCAGCGGTAATTCGCCGATCATTGCATCCTTGGCACTAGCTGCAGAAAACGGAAAACAGGTATCTGTTTTAGTAGAGTTAAAGGCACGTTTTGATGAAGAGAATAACATTGTCTGGGCGAAAAAATTAGAAAAAGCCGGATGCCATGTCATCTATGGTTTAGTCGGCTTAAAAACTCACAGTAAGATCGCACTGGTGGTACGGAAAGAAGAAGACGGCATCCGCAGATATGTGCATTTGGGAACCGGAAATTACAATGATTCCACGGCAAAACTCTATACCGACTGTGGAATGTTTACCTGCTCAGAGGCGATCGGAGAGGATGCTACGGCAGTCTTTAATATGCTCTCCGGCTATTCCGAACCGTCTACATGGAATAAATTAGTCATTGCACCGATCTGGCTCCGTAAAAAGTTCTTAAGCCTGATCCAGCGTGAGACAAGGAATGCAAGGGCAGGAAGGGAAGCAAGGATCGTAGCAAAGATGAATTCTCTTTGTGATCAGGGGATCATTGCGGCACTTTATGAAGCATCGGCAGTAGGAGTCAAGATTGATTTAGTAGTCCGCGGTATCTGCTGTCTGAAAACGGGAATTCCGGGGATCAGCGAGAATATCCATGTGCGTTCCATTGTCGGAAACTTCTTAGAGCACAGCAGGATCTTCTATTTTTATAATGACGGATTTGAAGATGTCTACATGGGAAGTGCAGACTGGATGCCAAGAAACTTAGACCGCCGTGTAGAAATCCTGTTTCCGGTAGAGGATGAACAGTTGAAAAAACAGGTGATGCACATCTTAGAAGTAGAGCTTGCAGATAACGTCAAAGCCCATATCCTGAATGCCGACGGTCAGTATGTGAAAGTCGATAAACGTGGAAAAGTGTTAGTCAATTCACAGGAGCAGTTCTGTGAGGAAGCAAAAAACAGCTTCGTGGAAGAAAAAGAAGAACACAGAGAACGTGTCTTTATTCCGGCGGAACAGGCAGAGGATGACAGACAGTAGGAGGAACAGGGAATGGAAACAAAGATTTTATTTGCAGACATTGACGGGACACTGCTCAATGACCAAAAGGAGATTCCAAAAGAAAATATGACCGCGATCCAAAAAGCGTTAGATTTTGGTCACTATGTAGTTGTGGCAACCGGCAGACCGTTAGACAGTGCAAAAGCAGTGGCAAAGGATTTAGGACTGATGATGCAGGGATGTTATCTGATTGCCTATAATGGAGCGATTGTCTATGATTGTGGGAATGAAAAGGTCTTAAAAAAAGAATCTCTTCCTCTTGCCTATGTAAAAGAGCTGTTTGAACGTGCAAAAAAAGCAGGGCTTTACATTCAGACCTACAAAGGAAATCAGATCATTACAACGCAGGATTCCCCGGAGTTAGAAGCATACCGCAATCATACAAAGCTTTCTTATCAGGTGGTAGAGGATGTATTTGAAGTGTTAGATGAAGAACCGCAAAAGGCAATGCTGATCCATTTGACCGACAAGTCGAAGTTAGAACAGTTCCAGAGGGATAATATGGAGTGGCAGAAAGGAAAATGCATCAGTCTTTTTTCCATGGATACCTATTTAGAATACTGCCCACTGGGAGCAACAAAAGCAGCCGGTGTGGATTTCATATGTGAATACTTAGATGTTCCGCTCAAAAACACCGTCGCAGCCGGTGATGAAAGGAACGATATCCCGATGCTGCAGGAGGCACACATCGGAGTTGCAATGAAAAATGCAAAAGAGGAAGTGAAAGCGTGTGCAGACTATGTGACGCAACGCACGAATAATGAGGCTGGAATCGCAGAAGTAATTGAAAAATTCTTACTATCCGAATCATAACAGATCACGGATAGTAAGAATATCAGATGTCACCTCAAAGCACCCCGGCGGCTTTTTTGATCGGAATGAGAATCTCATCCGGAATCATGAGGCCGCCTTTTCCTGTGCCTAAATGCAGGTAAGGCTTATTGGCTCCATGATAATCGGAACCACCGCTGATCAATAGATCATATTCTTTGGCAATCTGACAAAAATTCCGTTCATCTCCGGGAGAGTTCGCAGAATAGATCGCTTCAATGCCGGTTAAGCCATGTTCCTTAAGTTTTAAGATAAAAGCTTTTAAACGGTCAAAATTCATATGACAGAGTACCGGATGTGCAAAAAATGCAACGCCGCCGGCAAGCCGGATCAACCGGATCGCCTCAAACGGATCAATTTTTTCGCGTGGCACATAGCAGCGGCATCCGTCTCCGAGATACTTTGCAAATACGGTTTCACGGTCTTTGACCATACCGTGTTCCACTAAATATTTTGCAAAATGGGCACGGGTGATCACACTTTCCGGATTTTCACGATATAAATCTTTCATCGTGATCGCAAAACCTTCTTTTTGCAAAAGAACCGTCATTTTTTCGTTTCGAAGATCACGGCTGTTGACAAAGGTATCTAAATGCTTTAAAAAATCAGGATTGTTTTCATCAATATAATATCCTAAAATATGCACTTCTTTTCCTTCGTAGTCGGTAGACAGCTCAATCCCCGGGATCAGTTCAATGCCGGCTTCTTTTGCAGCCGGGCGGGCATACTTCAAACCGCCGATGGTATCATGGTCAGTCAGGGCAAAGGCATGAAGCCCCACCTGCTTTGCAAGTGTGACAAGTTCGCACGGTGTGTCCGTGCCATCGGATTCTGTAGAATGTACATGTAGATCGATCATGGAAAAACCTCCCTTTTTCTGATAGGTGTTTTATACATTTTCTCAAACAATGCATGCACGGTCAAGTAAAAACTAAGTGTCCAAACCACCTTGCGAAAAGAGTATCCATATAGTACAATAAAGTTAATATTAACGATAAATTCCAAAGAGAAACATACGGAAAAAACCGTTGAGCGAGGTAGTATTATGGAAGAAAAAGTAATTACAGATGTAGAGCGAAATAACCGGACAGCAATGATAGCATATATCATTGATACGGTGGTAATGTTGACGTTTTGTGTTTTACAGGCAGCGACCGGATTGCAGACATGGCTGTATGTGCTTGGACTATCCATATTAGGTCTGGTTCCGGCGGGACTGGAACTGGCATACTGGAAAAAAGACCATAACACACCGATGATCAAGCATTTTGTGGCAATCGGTTTTGCGATTTTTTATAGTGTGGCATTATTTACGGCAAAAAATAATCTGGTATTTGCATTTGTAATACCAATGATTCTTGTGGTATCCGTATATAATGATGTGCGGTATTCCATTATGATTAATACAGGAACCGTTATTGAAAGCCTGTTGATAGGCATTATTGGGGCAAAGACCGGATTATTTGGCTATGCAGGAAGTGATTCTGCAATTATCCAGGTTGTAATTATGATATTGGTGGGCGTTTACTCCATTATGGCGGCGCAGACATCACAGCGGAATACAGAGCATAAGGTGGAACGGATACAAAAAGTCCAAAGTCAGACCGAGGCAGTTCTGCAGAATATGAAGGAGTTATCCAATACACTAAAAACAGGAATTGAGGCAACTTACATAGATTTAGAAAAATTAGAGCGTGCATCCGGTGTTACCAAAGAAGCAATGCAGGGCGTTTCCGTGGGAGCAAATGATACAGCATTAGCCGTACAGGATCAGCTTTTACAGACAGAAGAGATCCAAAAGAAAGTAGATGTTGTCAATGATGCGAACGAGCAGATCGTAGACAGTATGCAGCAGACTTTGTCCGTTTTAAAAGACGGAAATCAGGACATGGAGGTACTGGTACAAAAAGTAGAAGTATCAGTAAAAAATGGTGCAGATGTTGCGGAAAAACTCCAGACACTGGATAAATACATGGAGCAGATGAATACGATCGTCGAACTGATCAAAAGCATTGCTTCCCAGACAAGCCTGCTTGCACTGAATGCAAGTATTGAGGCGGCAAGAGCCGGGGAGGCAGGAAAAGGATTTGCGGTAGTGGCAACGGAGATTTCCGGCATGGCATCCCAGACCAATGAAGCAACGGTACATATTACGGAGCTGATCGAAAATGTATCGACTGCCATTACGGAAGTGGTAGAGGTTATTTACCAGATGATTTCCGGTATCAATGAGGAAAAACAGTCCGTAGAGAATACCGCGGGAAGTTTTCAGTCCATCCAGCATAATACCCTTGCAATACAAAGCCAGGTGGAAAATCTGACACACAGTGTAGAGGAGTTAAAAGAGGCAAACCGTGTGATCATGGAGTCCATTCAGACCATTTCCGCCGTTTCAGAGGAAGTGTCTGCCCATGCAGGTGAGACCATGAATGCCGAAGAGGAAAATACAGATACCCTGAAAAAAATCGAAGAGAGAATGAAAGAGTTAGTCAAGACCGTCAGTGAGAAAAATTCTTAGACTGGAGTCTTGTAAAGGAACAGACATAAAAATGTTCACAAAACAATTGACATCATAGAAGGTCTGTGATATAGTAATGAAGTTGTTAGAAAACAAAGTAGAGTATCCACTCTCACCTTAGCGCAAATGAGCGACTAAGTGTTCATATTTCAGATGACAATGTTTATTTGAGTAATGATTGTGGATAGTCTGCCTATCCACTTTTTTTCGAGCAAAAATCAAATAATAATTTGGAGGTATAAGACCATTAGCGAGTTAATGATCAATGAACAAATCAAAGATAAGGAAGTACGTCTGATTGGCCCGGACGGCGAACAGCTTGGCATCGTGTCATCCAGAGAAGCTTTGAAACGTGCCGAAGAGGCAGAGTTGGATTTGGTGAAGATTGCACCGAAGGCAAAACCACCGGTTTGTAAAATTATTGACTACGGAAAATACAGATACGAACTGGCGAGAAAAGAAAAAGAAGCAAAGAAAAAGCAGAAAACCGTTGAGGTCAAAGAGATTCGTCTGTCTCCAAATATTGAAGCAAACGATTTGAACACGAAAATGAATTCTGCGCGCAAGTTCCTTGCAAAAGGTAATAAAGTAAAAATCACCCTGCGTTTCAGGGGAAGAGAAATGGCGCATATGAATAGCAGCAAACACATCTTAGATGACATCGCAAAAGAGTTAGAAGAGGTGGCAGTAGTGGAAAAAGCACCAAAGGTAGAAGGCAGAAGCGTTTCTATGGTGTTGGCAGAGAAAAAATAATACAACTAGGAGGAATATATCATGCCAAAAATGAAGACAAACAGAGCAGCAGCAAAACGTTTTAAAAAGACAGGAAGCGGAAACTTAAAGAGAAATAAAGCATACAGAAGACATATCTTAACCAAGAAGTCTGCAAAGACCAAGAGAAATCTGAGAAAGCAGCCGTTAGTAGATTCTACAAACGTTAAGAATATGAAGAAGATTTTACCATATTTATAAGAATCAGATTAGGAGGAAAAGATCATGGCAAGAGTTAAAGGCGGAATGAACGCAAAGAAAAAACATAATAGAACATTAAAATTAGCAAAAGGATACAGAGGAGCCCGTTCCAAACAGTATCGTGTTGCAAAACAGTCTGTAATGAGAGCATTAACAAGTTCTTATGCAGGTAGAAAAGAGAGAAAACGTCAGTTCAGACAGTTATGGATCGCACGTATCAATGCAGCAGCTCGTATGAACGGAATCTCTTACAGCCAGTTTATGCACGGTTTAAAATTAGCAGGTGTTGAGATGAACCGTAAGATGTTAGCAGAGATGGCAGTTAATGATGCAGAAGGATTTGCAACATTAGCAGAATTAGCAAAAAGTAAAGTAGCTTAATGAAATTTAGGACAACTTCATGTGAAATACAGAAGTTGTCCTTTTTAAGGAGGAAACGGTATGAGTATTTTAGTGACCGGAGGTGCCGGATTTATTGGAAGCCACACCTGTGTAGAACTTTTAGAAAACGGATATGATGTAGTTGTCGTTGACAACCTGAGCAACTCCTGCGAGAAGTCTTTAGAGCGTGTTAAAGAGATTACCGGAAAAGAGGTTACTTTTTATAAAGGCGACATTTTAGACAGAGAGTTCTTAGAAGGCGTTTTTGAAAAAGAGGACATTACATCCTGTATTCATTTTGCCGGTTTGAAAGCAGTTGGTGAATCAGTCGAAAAACCATGGGAATATTATCACAATAATCTGACCGGAACCTTGATCTTAGTGGATGTATTGAAAAAATATGGTGCGAAGAATCTGATTTTTTCATCTTCTGCAACCGTTTATGGAGATCCGGCACAGATTCCGATCACCGAAGAATGTCCAAAAGGTCAGTGCACGAATCCATATGGCTGGACAAAATCCATGTTAGAGCAGATTTTGACCGATATTCAAAAAGCAGATCCGGACTGGAATATCGTACTACTTCGCTACTTTAATCCGATTGGCGCACACGAGAGTGGCTTGATCGGAGAAAATCCAAATGGGATTCCGAACAATCTGATGCCTTATATCACACAGGTAGCAGTAGGAAAGCTGAAATCCCTGGGTGTATTTGGCAATGACTATGATACGCCGGATGGAACCGGAGTGCGTGATTTTATCCATGTTATGGATTTAGCAAAGGGTCATGTAAAAGCCTTGAAAAAGCTAGAAGATCATTCCGGACTCAGTATTTACAATTTGGGAACCGGAGTGGGATACAGTGTCTTAGATGTGGTAAAGAATTTTGAAAAAGCAACCGGAATTCAGATTTCATATGAGATCAAGCCTCGCCGTGCCGGAGATATTGCAACCTGCTATTCGGATGCATCCAAAGCAAAAAGAGAGCTTGGCTGGGAAGCAGAATACGGAATTTTAGAAATGTGCCGTGACTCCTGGAACTGGCAGAAAAAGAATCCAAACGGCTATTAGATCGAAAATTGTCGAAATTCATCAAAATGTCTGTTTTGTCGAAAAGCAGGCATTTTTTTGTTGAAATTTTTGTGAAAACATATAAAATAGTAGATGTATTGGGAGTATGGAAAATTATAGGACATTCTAAGAGTTAGTATACAATACAATTAAAATTTCAATTAAGTTTAATTTTTATTAAACAGAATCCCAAGCAAAAAAATAAATACCACGTTGTCATATAAGCGAAAGGTGGTGAAAGAGTTTTGAAAATAATTAAAGGAGGAGGTCATCACGGCAAAGAAAAAATCAAAGAGACTGTTATTTGAAATCCTTGCAGGAGTTATGTGTCTTACTGTTGGTATGATTGGAGGACCGTATGTCAAAGGAATGGTCGGTAAGGTAAAGGAAACGCCTGTTCGCTCAGTGACTTTCCATGCTAATCTGGAAAGGATTGCTGTCATTAATCTGGATACCGGCGTCGAAAAGAAGGGAGAGCAGATTTACTATGCTGCAAAACTGATTGAATACCCGGATGAAAGCTATCAGACTACAAGTTTATAGAAGAAGCAAAAGACGGAATGAAAAAAGATTTGTATGGAGCATATATTATCATACCTTCTACATTTTCAACAGCCGTTGACAGTATTAATGGGACACCTCAAAAAGCGGTATTTGAATATCAGATCAACCCACATTTAGAGGGACAGGACAGAGATAATATGATCTATGAACTTACCGCCTTTCAGGACAGTATCCGAAATAATGTATCATATGTATTTTTAGATGCAATTTTGAAGGAAGTACATAATGTACAGGATGGTTCAATGACAATACTTGCAAATGACGACTCGGAAAGAGAAAATCTGTCAGGTGTTTCGGCAGAAGAATTGATACAGACAGTAGAGTTTACAGAGTTAAAAGAGAACAATGAGGTCATTAGCTACAAATATACTTTTGGATGCTACAAATAATCTTATAAAGCAGATAGTATTCGAGAAAAAGCAGTATAGCCATAAGATGCTGGGATTAGCGTGCTTGGATGCCGTAGAGAATCAATTGGTATCAATTCTCTGGAACCATAAATATTGAAACCGTTTGTCTGCTTTCAAAGAAACCTTGATTTTCTGCGGTTTATGGGATATTAAGAAAGAAAAATGGATGTGTGTTTTCCGGTCTTTTGAATGAAACATTTGAATATCGAAACAGTGGGGTGTTTTGAGACTCTGCTGAATAATAGGCTTTTGCTAAAAGGTATCACTTTTGCGAAAATGTATGATACCTTCCGACAGAAGCCTTTTTATATAAAGATAACTTGACTTCTAAATCTTACTGATGTAATAT
>ERZ827440.1276-NODE-1276-length-28715-cov-6.606490_pt1 | contig 28715 bp, 24 predicted proteins | sample MGYA00519774_ERZ827440 | MGnify/ENA primary metagenome ERZ827440 (study PRJEB31778, sample SAMEA3449302) | human gut metagenome | biome: human gut; feature: human-associated habitat; material: faeces | place: United Kingdom | collected 2010/2012 ... | reverse complement strand
TTTATTGTTTGTATCATTTTTTACACATCCTTTCGGATGTATATTTTAACATATAGAAAATGTAGGAAAACCGACAAATTTTTTTACCGAATTCCTACATTTTATTTTACCATTTACATTACTTATACTTTTGAAATTTTTGTTATTCTTATCAATATCATTTATATATTCTAATAATTTATCTTTTTTATCAGAAGATATTATCAAATTACTTTTGGATAAAGGTTGTTGTTTTAAGTTTTCTAATATTTCCTTAACCTCATTTGATTTAACATTTATCTTATCTACATTTTTATTTATTTCAGTTATTTTCTTATGTTGTTTTTTATAAGAATCTTTTAATTTATCATAATTATTCATTTGATTAACTCGATAATCTTGATTTCTGCCTTCTTCTTTTTCTTTTAATTGAACATTTAAATTATAAACTTTATTAAAATCATTTATACAACATTCTCTCATTTCATCTTGAATAACTTTTAATGATTCTATTGTAAATACATCTGATTTACCAACTTGTTTATTCATACCAGTTTTACAATTTTCTTTTACTGGAACTCCAACTATATGTAAGTGTGGACTTGATTCATCAAAATGTATTGTTGCATTTGCTACTTTAAATGATGGTACAATTCTCTCTAAATCTAAAATTTGATTTTTAAATACATCTACCATTTTATATTTTTCTTCAATTGTTTTATCTTCCCAATAATACATATTTCCAAGTTCTATTATAATTTCTACTGCTAGATCGTGTTTATTATCATTTGCTATTTTGTTAAAATAGTTATCTATTTTTCTATCATCACGAGTTTGGTTATTATTATAATTAATTCTAGATTCTTCAAACAAATCTAAATATAATTCTTTTGTATCTTTAACTATATCATTTGTTCCTTTAATAGTAGTAATTAACTCTGGGTTATTTTCATATATTCTTAAATTATGATGATTTACTTTTGATAATTGTATAGCATTTTGAATAGCATTATTATTAAAGTTAGTAGGTCTTTCTTTTGATATTTGTTTAGCCTTACTTGTTTTATTTTTATCATTTCCAATATGAAATGAATAAGATAACTCTTCTATCATATAGCCCTCCTTAAATAGTATCTTGTATATTAAGACATGATGTATAACTCCCTAGATATCTTGACATTCTATCAAGATATGGGAGCTAAGGACACCTTAGAATCCGTTTGAACAAACTTTTCCCACTTTCATTGAAATTATATTTCAACAAAACGTGTACGTTTGTTATTAAGCAAATGTTTCTTTGAACATTTGCTTAAGTTCTTTCTTATAATCGATTGCTAGCCCAATAATAAATTTCGCATATTCTTCAGTATAGTATTCTTTTACTTTATCTAGATTGATTGTTATAACACCTAGTTTTAATTTATTTTGTTTTAATGCTTTCGTATCTTTTAAAAGAATCAGTCTTATTATTTCTTCAGTTTCTTCTGCATTAAAGCATCCATCATTTTTTTCTCCATCATAATATGTTTCATAATAATTTAATTCACAATCAGTATAATCACTCATATAGTTCTTTAACTTTTCAAAATATTTCTTTGCTTTATCTGATGTTCTTTCTTCACTATTCATAACTATATGATTTCCTTTATCATCTGTAAATAATGCAAGTGATAATGGTGTTTTACATTCTTTATGATATTTAACTTCATCACTTAAATATGAACTTGATAAATCAATATTTTTAAATATATAGTTATCTCCATTTCTTTCAAGTTCAATATTATCTATATAACGAAATATTATCTTTTGTTTTTCTTTTCTTGATAACATAAACCAATTAGTCATTAAGTTTAAATAATTACTTGGATTAGTCATTAAATCTATTTTTTGTTTATCTTCAAATATTATTAAATCATCTACTGTGAATGATAAACTTTCATATTGTTTTTGTTCTTTAATCATTTTTTCTAATTCTAGTTTTCTATAATCAATATGTTTTATTTCTTTATCAAAATCTTCTAATTTCATTACACCTTTTATATATGCAGTTTTTATTCTATCCATTTGTTTATCTAATTCTTTTAATTCATTAGTATAATCCTTTGTATGATTTTCTAATTTAGATTTAATAAATGGTGTATAGTAATCATTTAATAATTCTTCTTGTCTTTGTAATAATATCCAAGCATCTAATAATAAATCTTCTATTTTTTCTTCACTATAATATGCTTTACAATGTTCACATTTATAATAATAATACTTTTTACCACTTTTCTTTTTACTAGCAGCACCACCTAAAAAACTACCACATTTAGAACATTTAAGTTTATTAGTAAATAGATAAGTTGCAGTTCTTTCATAATGTCTAGCATTCCTAAGTTTTTGATACTGACAATTTTCCCATACTTCTTTTGATACAATAGGTTCAACTACATTTTCATAATATTTAGGATTCTTCCCTCTTTTACCATGAACAAAATCTCCTTTATATAGTTCATTAGATAATATTTTTTGAATAGTTGAATCTAACCAATTAGTTCTACCTAACACTTTTTCTTCATTTAAAATATTAGATATTTTTTGATGTGAATTACCTTCTAAATATAAATTAAATACTCTAACGACCACATCTTTAGTTAGTGGATCTGGTACTAGTTTTTTATTATCTCTTTTAAAACCTAAACACTTGCCAATAGGAATATGTCCTGCTTCTATTGCTCCAACCATACCAAACTTTGTTCTTTCTGAACATTTTTCTATTTCATTTTGAGATACACTTGTTATTATTCTCATTACCATTCTTCCATTAGATGTAACCGTATTTGATTCATCTGCCATACAATCAATTTCACATTCATATTCATTTACTTGTCGCATTAATTTTTCTACATCATAAACACTTCTTGTTAATCTATCTAATTTAAAAGCAACAATAACATTAATTTTCCCATCTCTCATATCTTGCATCATTTCTTGATATGCAGGTCTTTTATCATTTTTCGCACTTATTCCTGGGTCTTTATATACTTTATAAACTTCATATCTTTTAAACTTACAATATTCAATTAATCTTTCTTCTTGTTCTCCCATAGAAAATCCTTCTCGTGCTTGATCTTCAGTAGAAACTCTAGCATATATACCTGCAATTCTTATTTTTTCATCCATTTATTTTCCTCTCTTTCTATCAAAAAAGAGGAGACAAAAGCACTAGTCTAAACTAATACCTTTGACTCCTCATTGGATACTTTATTAAATTGTTTTATGTATATTATATATTTAGACATAGTGTACCTCCTTTAATAAAAGACGGATACTGCTTGTCATTTATTAGTTTTCTATAATATCACAAATAATTTCAAAATCAATAGGTATTAGTTATTTTTTAAATAGTTTTCTAAATCTTTTAGTTTTATTTTGTCATTATAGCCATTTATAAAGACTTCTTCACATTCTTCTAGTATTAAGTAATCATTTTCTTTAACTTTTAAAATATGAGGTTTTACATAGGCAATATTGGTGTTTTTAATAGATTTAATATTACCTGGTATAAATTCATATTTAACACAAGCAAACCGACATATTATGTCTATCTTTCTATTAAGTTCTTCACTTATTTTTAGTTCTTTAGTTTCAATCTCAAACATAATTATCACTCATCCTTTCGTTTTAAGCAGAAAAAAACCAACTATTTCTAGTTAGTAATCTATTACTTAAACCCGAAAGCGTCCGAGTTTCCTATCAATCTGGTGGACCTGAGGAGAGTCGAACTCCTGTCCAAAAATGCATACCAGAAAGCTTCTACAAGTTTAGTTAGTTTTTTATTTGTCCTAATTTATAAAAGAAACTAACAACCTACAAATTAGTAAGCCTATAATTATTCATTATTACTTCTAGGCAAAGTAATAATATATCTTGCTAAAGCTCGAATTTTCTATAATCTACGCAAGAAAAGATAATAGAAAATTGCATTTGTGACTAAACACCTACGGCTACACTATTAGTTCTGAATAGTGATGCAAATGCATCTTTAATTTTGTTTCCATTTATTTTTTGTTTGCACACTAACGGGTGCCTCCGACTTGCCACTTAATTTTAAACATTTCTGTCGAAACCATATACAGGCCCATAACAAAATTATAGTATAAAATAAAGAAAAAGTCAAAATTAGAATCTTTCTTTTAATGACTTTTTCATTTCTCTGTCTATATCTCTTTGTTTTATTGTTTCTTTTTTATCATAAGTATGTTTACCTCTTGCAATCCCTATTTCTACTTTTACTTTTCCTCTTACAAAATATACCTTTAAAGGTACTATAGTTAATCCCTTTATTTTAATTTTATCATTAATTTTTCTTATTTCATTTTTATGAAGCAAAAGTTTTCTAGTTCTAGTTTCTTCATGATTAAATATATTTCCTTCTTTATATTCTGATATAAACATATTTAGTAAAAATACTTCACCATTTTTTATTATTGCATAACTATCTTTTATATTAGCATTACCATTTCTGATTGATTTAATTTCAGTTCCAGTAAGTATTATTCCAGCTTCAAATTTGTCTAATATTTCATATTCAAACTTAGCTTTTCTGTTTATTATTTCCATTTTTATTACCTTCTACTAAATTAAAATCAATAGTACTATTTTCTTTTGAAGCATTAGTTACAACAACTCTTACTTTTTGTCCTAGTTTATACATTTTACCTTTCTTTTCTCCTCTTAATGTATGAGTAGTTTCATCAAATGTATAATAATCACCTTTTATTTCAGATATATGTACAAGACCTTCAATCATATTATCTAATTGTACAAATAAACCAAAATTCATAACTGAAGAAATAGTTCCATCATATTCTTCACCAATATGACTTTCCATATACTCTGCCATCTTCATTGATTCTACATCCCTTTCACAGTCAATAGAATCTCTTTCTTTTTCTGATGCATGATCACAAAGTGCAGGTAAATTTTCTTCCCAATATTCTATAAGTCTATTTAATTCTTTATCATTTGGTTCATTAAATATATATTTTCTAAGTAAATTATGTACAGTTGTATCTGGGAATCTTCTAATAGGTGATGTAAAATGTGTATAACATTTTGAAGCTAGTCCATAGTGACCTAGATTTTCAGGTTTATAAACTGCTTTTTTCATACATCTTAATAATAATGTAGATAAAATTTCAAAACCTTCTTTGTCTCTCAATTGATCAAGTATTTTTTTCATTGATTTTGGATAAACAAAGTTTCTATCACCAACAATATGATAACCAAGCATACTAATTGAATTTAAGAATTCTTCAACCTTTTCATTATCTGGTACTTCGTGTACTCTGTATACAAAAGGAAGTCCCATATAGAAAACATGTTCTGCTACTGTTTCGTTAGCAGCTATCATAAAGTCTTCAATCATATTTTCACCTTTACCACGTTCTCTTAAAACAACATCATAAGGTTTACAATTTTCATCAACTAATATTTTAGGTTCATCAACATCAAAGTCTAAGTATCCTCTTGCTAATTTTTCTTTTCTAAGAATTTTAGCAAGTTCCCACATTAATTTTAAGTCATCTTTAAATGGTTCATATCCTTCAGGAGTTTCTTCATCATTTAATATTTTATTAACTTTTTTATAAGTCATTTGGATTCTTGATCTTATAATACTTTCAAATATATCATGTGATACTATTTTACCATTAGGAGTTATTTCCATTATACAAGATATTGCAAGTCTATCAACATTTGGATTAAGTGAACATATTCCATTAGATAATTTATGAGGAAGCATTGGTACAACTCTATCAACTAAATATACACTTGTTCCTCTAGAATATGCTTCTTTATATAATGCTGTACCTTCTTTTACATAATAAGATACATCTGCAATATGTACTCCTAAAATATAATTTTCACCTTTTTTACTGATTGATATTGCATCATCTATATCTTTTGTATCATCACCATCAATTGTGAATATCGTCATGTCAGTTAAATCTTTTCTACCTTTTCTATCACTATCAAGGACTTCACTAGGAAGTGCATTAACTTCTTCCATAACCTCATCAGTAAATACATCATTTATTCCATGATCATATATAATAGATAAAATATCAACACCAGGATCATTTTTATGACCAATTATTTTAACTACTTCTCCTAAGTATTTATATTTACCCATTTCTTTTACTATACTTACTTGAATTTTGTGTCCATCCACTAAATCATCCAAATCTTTATTATCTAAAATTATTTCCATTCGTAATTTTTTATCATCTGGAATGAAATGAGGATTACCATCAATTATTTTGTATTCACCAACGATTAAGTTATTTTCTTTCTTTAATACTTTTACAACTCTTCCTTCTGTTTTCTTACCGTTTTGTCCTTTTAGTTCTTCAACTACAACTAAATCATTATTTAAGGCACCATTCATGTTTTTAGCATCTATATAAATATCTTCATCTCTACCATCTACTATTACAAAACCAAATCCTTTTTTATTTACACTTAATCTTCCTTTTAGTAAATGGCTATTTTCAAATAACATATATTTATCTTTATTTGATCTATAAACAGTATAACCTTCTTCTAATATTCTAAGGTCATCTAATAATTTTTTTAATTCTCCTGCAGTATTAAGATTTAACTTATCACATATTTCGGTTGCTGATAACGCTCTTTTTTCTTTTCCTAATAGTTCTATAATTTCTTCTCTCATATTTCCTCCATATAAAACAAAAAGACATGAATATGTCTCTTACATTAATGACATTACTAAACAAATTACAAAAAATAATAATCCTAATATTAGTGTCATTCTACTTAAAAATAGTTCTGATCCTCTTTCTTTTCTTTGGGCAAAAAGTTCAGCACTTGCACCCATCATTATATTACTAGCACTTTCTGCTTTTCCACTTTGTAATAAAACAACTGTTATTAAAAGGACTGATATTACTAATAATGCTATTTCCATCTTGATTCCTCCTCATTTAAAACTAATAATATTTTATCATATTTTATATAAATTGCAAATACCATACGGAAAAATATATAATAATCATAATTATTGAAATAAATATATATATAAATTTCTTTTCTGATTTAAGTAATATCGAAATTGCAAATAAAATTGTTATAAATATTCCACCAAATATGTAAAACATACTATATTTATCCGCATAACTATATATATAATTATCTTTAATAAATAAGTCAGATATCGCAAGTACTAAAAAATTAAATATATTACTTCCAAGCATATTTGATATGGCCATGTTATAATTATTTAATTTTAATAATGCAAATGTTGTAACTACTTCTGGAAGGCTTGTCGTAATTCCTAAAAGAATCGCACCTATAGAACTAGATGAAAATTTTGGATACATATGGGCTATTTTATCAGCTTGATATGTTAAAAGTACACTTAAAACTACCATAACAATCCCAGTTAATATGAATTTTAACAAAATAAATTTCTGTTTTTCTTTTATTTCTTCTTCCTCTTTTTTATTGTTTTTAAATACTGAATACATATAAACTAGATATGCAAAAAATAATAATAGAGACACAATATTTACTATTATATTATGGCATCCTAAAATGATAAATATGTAATCTGAAACTAATATTAAACATTCAAATATGTATTTATTTGATGTGTTTCTAAATAAATTAGATTTAAAAAAATATATGTTATAGACTGCTAAAACAAATATGTTAAACATATTACTTCCTACAATGTCACCAAAAGATAGAGATGCATTATCTAAAACAACCGCAGATACACTTGTAACAAATTCTGGGAGACTAGTTATTGATGCAATTAGAAGTCCACCGATAAAAGCTGCTCCTACTTTAGATTGTTTTGATAAAATATCTCCATAATATGATAGTTTTATACTCATATATATTGTACAAAAAGCTAATAATAAAAATATTATTCCGTCCAAATTATCACCTTCTAATGAAGTATATTAATAAACAGGATAAAATATTTATTTTATTACTGAATTGTTTACTTTTAACCTTTAAAATGGTACTATATTAATAGTAGAATAGACTAAAGGTGGTTTAGTTATGAAAAAAATTTTAAACAAAAAATTTATAACAATCGCAATTGTGGGTGTAGTTTTTTTCACAGCAATAATTTATATGTTGCTAAATGGTGTTGATTTAAAAAACTTGTTATCTGATGTTAATTCAGCGTCAAATTATAAAACTGCAGATTGGTCAGACGCAAAAAATATAGATGCGGGGTACTCGCATTCTACAATTTTTTTATCAAAAGATACTAAGTTTTCTGTATATTTATTTGGAACAAAATATACATTAGATAATAATAGTTCGAAAAAGTATAATGAAGTGTTTTTAAATAATAAAGACGATAGCGGTCCATTTTATGAGCAGAGTATAGATATTCCTAAACAATTGGAAGATGACATTGGTTATACACTTAAAGATGCGAATGTCAAAATATATTGGAAAAAATATAATGATATATATTTCCCAAGAGTTGATATTACTTACCCAAATAAGAAGATGTCAGAATCTACAGTCATTTTTCCAGGTTTTGGATTTTTAATTGAAAATGCTGGGATAGACAATAAAGGTGAAAGATTTGATGCATATTTAAAAATTGGTAATATAAGTTTTTATGGACGATATAATAAAAAAAATAATGAATACAATGCATGGGTTTCAGCTTTGCCATATTATTGTATAGATGATATAAATGCAACTACATATCCGTTTAATTGTACACAACAAAAAATACAATATGGTGAACCATTAAATTTTGAAATGGCAGTTAATGATGGTGTTTCAAATTCAGAATTAAGATATTATAAAAAAGGAACGTTTGAATATAATAAAAAAGAAAATTCTAATTTTGATTATAGTATAAATAAATCAACTGCTGCAATTGACAAAATTGGAGGATTATTTTCAGATATAGATATTTTTGCTAAAACAACTAGCGAAAGTATAATAGGCATGGGACATGAAGCTATTGATTTTAGTGATTTAAAAGGTGCAACTATATATTATGATGTAATAGGTGAAACACCGCGAGGGGTAGATGATAAAGTTCGAGATACATCAGAGTCATATATAGGAGCAAAATTGTCATATAAAGATGGAATTTTATATATAAGTCAAAGCCCATATAATGTTTCAAATTTGCGCAAATCTACATCTGCATATGCCCTTGAAACGTCTGGTGCTAATTCATATATTTTTTACTATTCAGCAGTAAATTTAGTTCATATATATTTTTCATACTTGTCACCATTTAAATATGAATTAGAAGCACCAAAAAAGAAAACAAGTGAATCAGAAGTAACTGATAATACCAGTTATAATTATTTAATTTCACAATATATACCAAATAATTCCACAAATAAACTTCAAAAATTTATTCAAAGTACTAATAATACAAGTTCATTTTATGATTCAATAACAATGTCAGATACTTTTGATGATAATTTAACATTTAATTTATCAGATATAAGTATAAAAAAAGAAGATAATATAGATGTTACGGAATGTTTTTCATTAAGCAAAAGTGGAAATATAGTAACTGCTGTAATAAATAAAACTGCTCCGTCTTCTTGTTCATCAGGTTTAACAACACAAGTTGCGGATTTTTATAATCATACTTATACCATGATTGTTCCTGTAACTACAAAAACAGGAATTGATAAAAACGTTATTAAAAATAAATCAAAAACCGTTGGTGTAAGTAGTGATAATACAGAAGAGGAATTAACTTCTAATACAACAGAAACAAAGGTATACTACAATGTTATAGAAAATTATAAAGATATGGATGGTAATGTAATATCTAATCCAGTAACCAATAGAGTTTACAGAGAAGAAAACTTTACAAGTAACAAAATAGATATTACTGGTTATACTTATAACCATGTTATTTCTGATTATGATAGCAATGATAATACAATAACAAGTGGAGTAATAACAAAAGATGTAAATATTACTTATTATTATGATAAATTAGCAAAAATTACATCAAATTATTATGTATGTAATAATTATAGTAATCTTAATTTATGTAATAAAAGCGAAAATAAGATTATAGATTCAGTTACAGAAACAAAAAAATTTGGAGATTCTTATAATATAGATAATATTAGAAATACTAAGGAAACAAAAAACAAATCAATATTCTTAAAATATGACAATGTTGGTGTGGTTACAACACCATCTATAAGTCCAATCGGTACTATTACTTCATCAACAGTTGATAACAATAATAATATTACGATAAATTTTTACTATAGAAAAAAATCAAATATAACAATAAATTACGTAGATAAATATACAAATAATAAAATTGATGGAATCAGCTCGGATGTAATAAATAATCATTATGGAGATAGTTATAATACGGAAGAAAGCAGAACAGAAAAAGAAAAAAATACAATCTTTAATGATTATGATTACACAAATGAATATGCAATAACACCAGAAAATACATCGTTAAATGGAACAATAAATACTGACAATATTATAGTAAATTATTACTATAAGAAAAAAGCAATAATAACAGTAAACTATTATAAAGAAGGAACAACGGAGAAGTTGGCAGATTCGGATACATTGATTAAATATTATGGTGATACTTACGATGTATCAACAAATGAGTATAAAAATAAAAGTACAATACCAAGCAAATATGAATATTCAAGTGTAAATCCGTCAAATGAATTAAAAGGGACAGTAAATCAAGATACAGTAACAATAAATTATTATTATAAATTAAAGAAAGCAAAAATAATAATAAATTATTATAAAGAAGGAACAACAGAGAAATTAGCTGATACAACAACATTAAATCAAACATACGATGATAAATATGATGTAACAAGCTACAAAGATAATAAAAGTATATCAATGGATTATAGATATGTAAGTTATACAAGTACACCAGAAAATGCATTAAGTGGAAAAGTAAGTCAAGATACAATAACAGTGAATTACTACTATGCATTAAAAGAAGCAACAGTAAATATAAAATATCTAGATGAATTAACAGGACAAAGTATATCGAATGAAGAAAGTATACAAACAAAATATGGTGTAGAATATAGTTCATTAAATCTTGATTCATATAAAAAAGAAATAACAGGATATGATTATTCAAAAACAGAAACAACACCAACTGATATAACAGGAAAAGTAAATCAAGATACAACAACAATAACACATTATTATAAGAAGAAAGCAACAATAACAGTAAACTATTATAAAGAAGGAACAACGGAAAAGTTGGCAGATTCGGATACATTGATTAAATATTATGGAGATAGTTATGATGTATCAACAGATGCATATAAACATAAGAGTACAATACCAAATAAATATGAATATGCAAGTGTAAGTCCAGCAAACAAAGTAAAAGGAACAGTAAGTCAAGATACAATAACAGTAAATTATTATTATAAATTAAAAAAAGCAAAAATAATAATAAATTATTATAAAGAAGGAACAACAGAGAAATTAGCTGATACAACAACATTAAATCAAACATACGATGATAAATATGATGTAACAAGCTACAAAGATAATAAAAGTATATCAATGGATTATAGATATGTAAGTTATACAAGTACACCAGAAAATGCATTAAGTGGAATAGTAAGTCAAGATACAATAACAGTAAACTATTATTATGCATTAAAAGAAGCAACAATAAATATAAAATATCTAGATGAATTAACAAATGAAAATATTTTAAATGAAGAAAATATAAATACAAAATATGGTGTTTTATATAATACATTAAATCTTGATTCATATAAAAAAGAAATACCAGGTTACAATTATTCAAAAACAGAAACAACACCAAGAGATATTACAGGAAAAGTAAATCAAGATACAACAACAATAACTCATTATTATAAGAAAAAATCAAATATAACAATAAAATATTATGATATAGAAACAAATAAAGAAATAACAAAAGAAAATGTAGATAGTAAAGTGCATTATGGAGACATATATAATGTAGAAGCTAAGAAAATAAAAACAGAAAAAGAAGAAATATTTAAAAATTATAATTTTGAAAGATACGATAGTAATAGTAAACAAAAGGATGATTTAAAACAAATAAAAATAGATAATGAAAATGTAACAGTAGATTTATACTATAGATTGAAGACATCAACAATAACGATAAAATATTTAGAAGAAACAACAAATAAAGAACTTGCTGAAACATATACAAAGAGTATGAAATATACAGAGGTATATAATGCAACAGAGATAAGAGATAAGGCAGGAGTACCAAAGAATTATAATTTAGTAAGACATGAAAGTTCAACAGGAGTATTATCAGGAACAATAAGTGAACCAAGTATATTAATTATATTCTATTATGAAAAGAAAGACCCAAAACTAGAAACAAGTGTAAGTAAGACAGGAACAAAAGAAATAACAAGAAAAGATGCAGAAGTAGGATATAAACTAAATTATAAAGCAGTAATAAGAGATTATATAGGGGATGCAAAAGTAACTTATATAGATAAATTACCATATGAAATAGATGAAGAAAAATCAGATATATCAGGAGGAAAATATAATAAAGAAAGTAAAACGATAATCTGGGAAGAAACATATGAAAAAATAGATATGGAAAAAGAAATAACATTTACAAAAGAAATAAATGTAGTATATATTGGAATAGAAGATACAGATAGAATAATGACAAATGAAATAGAAACAACAATAAAATTAGATAATAAAGAAAGTATAGTAACAAGTGATTATGATACAGATATAAAGATTCCAGGAGAAATAGTAATACATTATTATGATAAAGAGACAAAAGAGAAATTAACAAAAGACATAGAGAAAACAGATTTAATAGGAAATCAATATGTAAGTGAAGAAAAAGAATTTGAAGGATATAAGTTAGTAAGCAAACCAGAAAGTAATGTTCATATATATAAAGAGAAGAAACAAGAATTTAGTTATGAATATGAAAAAATAAAATTTAAAATAACAACAAAAGTAGAAGGAGAAGGAGGAACAATAGAAGGAGACGAAATAGTAAAATATGGAGAAGATTCAAGTAAAGATAAAATAAAGATAAAAGCCAAAGAAGGATATGAAATAAATAAAATAACCATAAATGGAGAAAGTTATGAAATAACAGATAGAAATGAAATAATAATGCCATATTTTAAAGAAGTAAAAGAAGACAAAGAAATAATAGTATCATTTGTAAAAAAGATAGAAAATCCAAAAACACTAGATAATATAATGTCATATATAGGATATGCAGTATTATCAATAATAGGATTAATAATTTCCGGAATTGTTCTTATAAAAAATAAAACTCAAGAGAAAATTTAATCTCTTGAGTTTTTTATTCTTTATATTTTAAATTATTAAGTAATAATGTATTTAAGATATCAAGACTTTTTGTTGTTGAATCATTATTTAAATCAATTTGATCAATTTTGATTTGATTAGTTGGAAAATCGAATGGTCCAACACTAACTGTTAATTGATAGAAATCTTGTAGTTTTGGTTCAACAAAATATGAAATAAATTGTCTTAATACTTTTCCTTGAATAATTAAATCGCACACATAAATTTTAAAATTAAATATGCCATTTGTATAATCTTTATAAAATTTAAAACTATTTTCTACGTTTTCACAATTGTTGGACTTCATAAAATTCTTTGTATTATTTATAACTAAATCAATTCTTTTTTCGAAATCATCATTTTCAATATGACCATCAGACACAAGTTGTTCAATATATCCATTACCCTGAGCAAATAAAATTGTTTGTTCATCTAAATTATTCTCTAATTTAAAACTATTTAATATTGGTATAGATAATTGTTTAGCATGCGATTTATAATCATATTTTCTTTCTTTTATGTTTTCTTTTTCTATAGATATAGAATCAATATAATCTTTTTTTACTCCTGCAAAATCTGATTTTCTTTCAGTAAGAGCTCTAGCAAACATTTTAAACTTTTCTTGATTTTTAGCAAGCGTTTCTAAATCTTTTAAAGCAATATCTTTATCAGTATATTCTGATTCTACAAATTCATTTATTAAATTGTACCAAAATAAATCACTATTTCCTAAAATATTTTTTAATCCCTCTTCATACTTCATAATATTCATCTCCTATTTTAATATATTATACAAGAAAAGCATTAGAAAATAAAGTTATTTTAGTTAATTAATTTTTATTATTGATATTTATTATTTATTATGATAATATATATGACTGTGTTATAAGATAATAATAGTATTAATTTTTATTGCTTATGAATATAATAAATTACAAGAGAGGTTAATAAAGGATGAATGAAAAACTTATAAAAGAAAAATATGCACTTGAATATATAAGAGATATATTAAGTACTTATTCATATGCATTAAAAAGTGTTGATGACGCAAAATATCACCATAATGCTTCTTATAACGATGCCCCTTTAATAATAAAATATGGTGTATTGTCAATGGAAAATATTAATAAATTTGGCATTAGATCATATTCAGAAGATGATTTAATACTTATGGATGATAGGGAATCACATGTAAATGGTAGAAATGGAGTATCTTTATCTATTGTAGGCTTAACTGACTTATATAAAGGAGAAGAAGAATATGATCCATTTACAATTGAGATGATTGATTTTTTGATTGATAATAATATAAAGGCCTTTAGAAATAGTATTCATTATGGAAATGAATTTGTTTCAGAGGGTAAAATAACAAGTGATAAAATAAAATCAGCAGATATTAGACTTTTTAAATATATAGAAGGTTTATCAAAAAAAAGTAACAGTAATATAGTTGATGCTGTAAACAAATATAATAATTTAATTTTAATGTCAAAAGAAATAGTAAGTAACAATAAAGATATTCAAATAAGAGAAATGTCAGAAGGATTTAATAAAACTATTGATACTCTAAAAATTTCAGAAGAGCCAAGGTTAATATTAAAAAAATAATAATACCAATAAATATGGTATTTTTCTTTATTTTATATTAAAATTTATACATATTATTACTCTATATTGTGATATAATTATTGTGAGGTGATAATGTGTTTGAAAATAAGAAAATATTTATACTAGGTATGGCAAGAAGCGGATATGAAGCAGCAAAATTACTTAGTGATTATAATAATGAAATAATTGTAACTGATGGTAAAGAACAAGATTCATCTCTTGTTAGTGAACTTGAATCTTTAGGTGTTAAAGTTATTATAACAGGTGATCAATTATCATTACTTGATGATAGTTTTGATTATGTTATTAAAAATCCAGGAATTAAATATGATAACCCTGTAGTAGTAAAAGCGAAAGAACTTGGAATAAAAGTAATAAACGAAGTAGAAATGGCATATTCATTTCTTGATAAATCAGTAAATATTATTGGTGTTACTGGATCAAATGGTAAAACAACAACAACAACTCTTATAAGTGAATTTATGAAAAATTCATTTGATAACGTATATTTAGGAGGGAATATTGGAATTCCTTTGTCAAACTTTGTACGTGATATTAAGCCAAATAGTTATTTAGTACTTGAAATAAGTGATCATCAACTATGTGATATGTATAATTTTAAAACAAATGTGAGTGTACTTACAAATATAACTCCAACACATCTTGATTTTCATAAATCATATGAAGTATATCAAATGACAAAAAAGAAAATATTTAATAATCATACAAGTGATGATTTAGCTGTAATAAATAAAGATGATGAAGTAAGCATGAAGATTACAGATGATATAAAAAGTACAAAAGTTTATTATGGACATGATAAAACTAATCTTGCATATTATGATGAAGAAGGAATTTATTATGATGGTAAGTTAGTAATAAAACTAGATGATATAATATTAAAAGGAAAACATAATTACCAAAATATAATGGGAGCCATTATAGCAGTAAAGAAATATGGTGTAACAAATGAAGTTATACAAAAAGTTTTAAAAGAATTTAAAGGTGTTGAACACAGACTTGAATATGTTGATACGATTGATGGTGTAACATATTATAACGATTCAAAAGCAACAAACTGTGTGTCTACCATTACTGCACTTAATTCATTTGATAAACCAACAATTTTATTATTAGGTGGATATGATAGAGGACATTCATTTCATGATTTAGATGATTCAATGAAAAATGTTAAATGTGTTGTTTGTTTTGGAGAAACAAAAAATAGAATAGAAGAATTTTGTAATGATTTAAATATTAAATGTTATAAAAATGATACATTAAAAGAAGCAATGAACGTTGTAAAAGATATATGTACTCCTGGAGATGTTGTATTGCTTAGTCCAGCATGTGCCTCTTGGGATCAATATGATAGATTCGAAGATCGAGGAGACGAATTTAAAAATTTAGTAAGGGAAAGATAAAAAATGAACATAAGAGATTATAAAAATATATACATGATTGGTATTGGCGGTATTAGCATGAGTGGTATTGCTGAAATACTTGTTAATTGGGGATTTAAAGTGAGCGGTTCAGATATGTCTGAAAGTGCTATGACAGAAAAATTAAGAAGTAATGGTATAAATGTTAATATTGGTCAAGTAAAAGAAAATATAACAAAAGATATAGATTTAGTTGTTTATACAGCTGCAATAAAAAGTGACAATCCAGAATTGGTAGAGGCAAGAAACCTTGGAATTGAAACAGTAGAAAGAGGAAAATTCTTAGGTGAAATTACTAAGTTATTTAAAGATGTAATTGGAGTTGCTGGAACACATGGCAAAACAACTACATCATCTATGGTTTCAAGTGCATTTATGAGTTCTAATTTAGATCCAAGCATTCAAATAGGTGCAAATCTTAGATGTATAGATGGAAACTATAGAGTAGGTAATAGCGATTATTTCATAATTGAAGCATGTGAATATTGTGAAAGTTATTTAAATTTTAAACAAAGAAGTGCAATTGTTACTAATATTGATAATGACCATTTAGATTATTTTAAAAACATTGATAATATAGAAAAGTCATTTCAAAAGTATGTGAGTATGCTCCCAAGTGATGGATTATTAGTTGTTAATATGGACGACGAAAGATGTTATAACTTAAGAAATCATACTAGGGCTAGTGTTTTAACTACAAGTATGACAAATGAAAAAGCAGATTACTATGCAAGAAATATAAGCTATAATGATGAAGGCTGTGCAAGTTATGATTTAATGCATAATAATGAAAAAATAGATAGAATTACTTTAGGCGTTGCAGGATCACATAATGTTTCAAATTCATTAGAATGTATATCATTATGTTTATGGTATAAATTACCAATTGATATGATAAAAGAGGGATTAATAGGATTTACTGGAGCAAGTAGAAGACTTGAATATAAAGGTAAATTTAATGGTGCAGATGTATATGATGATTATGGACATCATCCAACAGAAATAAAAGCAACTGCAGATTCTATTTTAAAAAAGAAATTTAATTCATCATGGGTAATATTTGAAGCACATACATATAGTAGAGTAAAAGAACATTTATCTTCTTTTGCAGAATCATTAATGAATTTTGACCATGTAATAGTTATTGATATATATGCAGCTAGAGAAAAAAATATATATGGTGTATCAGAAGAACAAATTGTAAATAAATTAAAAGAAGATAATGTTGATGCAATTTATATAAGTGATTATGATGAAATTGTAGATTATTTAAGGAAACATGTAAAAGAAAACGATATAATATTAACACTTGGTGCAGGCAATGTAACAAAAATTGCTAAAAAATTAATTGAAGACAAATAAGTCTTCTTTTTTTGTTAATAATATAAATGGTGAATAAAATGATAATAAGACTTGGATATGTTGCTATTAGTAAAGCACTTGATATAACATCTTCTGGCACAATAACATATACAAATTATTTAAAAGAAGAAAATAAAAATGAAAAATTAGATAAAATTATAAAATTAAATCTAGAAAATTTAGAAAAAATATTAAATTATAATGCAAAAAACAATATTCATTTTTATAGATTAACATCAAAATTAATCCCACTCGCAACACATAAAGATATATCTTTTGAATATATAAATAAGTATAAAGATTATTATAATAAAATATCACAAATTATAAATAAAAATAAAATGAGAGTCGATGTACACCCGGATCAGTTTTGTGTACTTAATAGTACTAATAAAGAAACAATTAATAATTCAATTGAAATTCTTAAATATCATATAAATATATTAGAAGTATTAAAAATAAAAAATCCAGTAATAGTTTTACATGCTGGAAGCAGCGTATTTGGAAAAGAAAAGTCAATAACAAGGTTTGTAAATAATTTTAATAAATTACCAGATAATATTAAAAATTCTATAGTAATAGAAAATGATGATAAAATATATAATGCAAAAGATGTACTTAGTTTATGTAAAAAAATAAATAGACCTATGGTTTTAGATTATCATCATCATATATGTAATCCATGTGATAATATTGATGGAATATTAGCGGAAATATTTGATACATGGAAAGATATTAGACCAAAGGTTCACTTTTCATCTCCTAAAAATAAAACAAAAAGAGATTTTAGATCTCACCATGATTATATTAATAGTGATGATTTTATTCAGTTTATAGAAAAGATAAAAAAGTATAATGTTGATATTGATGTTATGATTGAGGCAAAAGCAAAAGATGATGCTTTATTTAGATTAGTAAGAGAACTTAAATATAAGACAAATTATAAATTTATAGATGAAACATCTTTTGAAGTTTAGTTAAAGAAAAAGGATCTTTGGTGATCCTTTTATTCAATTTCATTAAATTTATTTAAAAGTGTATTATATTCTTCATTAATTTTATTTGTTTCAGCTTTTTCAAGTGTATAAAATCCTTTTCTAAAACTAAGTTCAAAAAGGTTTCTTTGAGATGCCTTAATTTGTTTAAACATTTCATATATTTCGTTAAATAATGTTTCATTACTTGCTTCATTTAAAGCATATGTAAAATTAACACTCATATTTTTCTCTGTTTCAAGAATATCATTTAAATAATTTTCATCATTCATTTCTATAGAACTATCAAGTTCTATTTTTGGATTTTGTACTTTATTATTCATTTTCTCCTCCATTTAATATATTTAATAAGCTATTACAAATTTGTTTATGCATATCAAATATATTTAACAATTCTTCCTTTATTTCATTATCAGTAACATTATTACTATAGTTTAATGCTTTTTTAGCAGTAGTAAAATTCCAATTAAACATATCACAAATATATGATAAATCTTTAGTTGATATTATATTAGGTACATTTTGCATTTTTTATTCCTCCTTCATATATATTGTTAACAAATATTGATATTTTATTCTGTTTTGGTATATAATTATTTTAGGAGAAAAGTATGAAAAAAATATTAAGTGTTTTAATTTTTATTATGTTCTTTTTTATTTTTAACTTAAATGTATATGCGGATGATATAGAATTAAAATCTAAAAGTGCAGTTTTATATAATATGACTGATGATAAAGTACTTTATGAAAAAAATGCAGATCAAGAAGTTTATATAGCAAGTTTAACAAAAATGATGACCGCATTAGTTGCGATTGAAAATATAAAAGACTTTAATCAAAAGGTGGTTGTAACAAGCGATATGTTAAAAGATGTTACATATGATTTGTCAGTTGCAGGATTTAATGTAGGAAATATTCTTACATACGATGAAATACTTTATGGAATAATATTAAAGTCAGGTGCGGATGCGACAGAAATTGCAGCTTATAGTATTAGTGGTTCAGAAAAAGAATTTGTAAAACTAATGAATCAAAAAGCGGAAGAAATAGGCATGAATAATTCTCATTTTTCAAATGTAATAGGAATTGAAGGAGATAATCATCATTCGACAGCTAGGGATGTTATGAAGTTAGTTAAGTATGCATTACAAAATAAAAAATTTAAAGAGGTATTTGGAACAAAAACATATAAAAATATGAATGGACCACTTAAAAGAATAACAGATAGTAGTACATTTAATATGGATTATGTAAAAGGTGCTAAAACAGGATTTACAGATGATGCCGGACTTTGCCTTGCTACGTATGCAAATAATGGTACAACAGAATTTATTTCAGTAACAATAGGTGCACCATATAAAGAAAAAAATGAAAATATAGTTGATACGAAAAATTTATATGAATATTATTTTGGTAATTATGATTATGTGAAAATATTAGATAAAGGTGATACGTTAGTTAATTTAAAAAGTGAATATGGTAAAGAATATAATATAAAATCTGATAGAAGTGCAAAAGAATATTTGAAAAAAACTGTTAGTAAAGATGATTTAAAATATGAATATAAAGGTAAAACAATAGTAGAAAAAGGTACAAAAAAAGGTGATAAAATAGGGACATTATATATAAATTATAATAATGAAACACTAGATACAATAAATATAACATCACCAGAAGATATTAAATTTGATTTTAAATTTTATGTAAAAGAACATAAAGTACAATTTGTACTTCTAACATTCATAGCAACTGTATTTGTTTTATTTATTAATTTAAGACGAATAAAAAAATAAAAATAGAAAAAAATAATACTAGGTGAATATTATGTATTATTTAAACTATTTTTTTATTTTTAGTATTTTTGGTCATTTACTTGAAACTACTATGTATAAAATATTTAATTGGAACTTAGAAAGTGGTTTTCTTTATGGGTATTGGACACCAGTATATGGATTAGGAGCTATTTTAATACTATTTTTATCTAACTGTATATTTAAAAAATTAAAACTAAATAAATTCTTAGAAATAATAATATTCTTAATAATAATAGTTTTAATATTAACATTTATAGAATATGCAGGTGGAATACTATTAGAAGTTACTTTTGATAGAGTATTTTGGGATTATTCAGATCATAAATATCATTTTGGAAAATATGTTGCACTCGATATATCATTAATCTGGGGAATATGTTCTATTGCTTTAATATATTTAGTTAAACCATGGATGGATAAGATAGTAAATAAAATTCCTAAATGGATAACTTATCTTTTATGCATTTTATTTGTTATAGACATAATTTGTACATATGCATTTAAATCAAAAATTTAATTTAATTCTTTTTTGTTTAGTTTCAATAAATCCCTCATTTTTTAGATTTTTAAGTTCTCTCATAAGAGCGCTTCTATCAACACCAAGATAGTCAGCAAGTTCAGTATAATTTAATTTTAGATAGAAAACTTTTGATAAGTTTTCCTTTTCTTCAGCTCTAAAATATTCAAGTAATTTTTCTCTAATTGTTTTTTTAGTAAGTACATCAATTCTGTTATTCATAACTACAACTTTTTTAGCAAGTAATTGAAGCATATTATTAATAACATCATTATGATATGGACAAGATTTTTTACATCTTTTAATAATATGATCATAATCAAATGTAGTAACAGTACAAGTACTTGTCGTAATAACAGATAATTCATCAGAATATGAAGTAAATACTTCTCCAAAAATAGAACCTTTATCTAATTTTTCAAGTATAACTCTATTTCCATCATAATCACTTTTAACTAGGTTAGCAGTGCCATCAATAATAATACCAATTATATTTGTATTAGCAAGATTAGAAATTACAGTTGTGTCTTTTTTATATACAATAGTTTTTGCTTCAAAACATTTAAGCATTGACTTTACATTTTGTTCGTCAATCCCTTTAAATATGCTTATTTCGTTCATTTATAAGGCCTCCCAAAGGTTTAGAAAAAAACCAAAATAATTAATTTAATTATATTTCATTTTTGTTGCAAATGCAACACTATATTTTTAAAAAATTTGTTATAATGAGGGTGTAAAAAATAAATGACAGATTAGGAGATAAGTAGTATGAAAGTAATTAAAAGAGATGGAAAAATTGTTGATTATGATAGAGCTAAAATAAAAATAGCTATAGAAAAGGCTAATAAAGAAGTAGAGCCTAAAGAAAGAGCAACAGAAAAACAAATAGAGAATATAACAAAACATATTGAAGACTTAAAAAAGAAAAGAATGCTTGTTGAAGATATACAAGACGAAATAGAAAAGAAATTAATGGAATATAAGAAATTTACATTAGCAAAAGAATATATTGTTTATAGATATAATAGAGCTTTAATTAGAAAAGCAAATACAACTGATGAATCAATTTTAAGATTAATTAGAAATGAAAACAAAGAACTTGCAGAAGAAAACTCAAATAAAAATACAATGTATGCTTCAACACAAAGAGATTATATTGCTGGTGAAGTATCAAGGGATTTAACTAGAAGAATTTTACTTCCAGAAAAAATAAGTAAAGCACATGAAGAAGGAGTATTACATTTCCATGATATGGATTATTTTGTTCAACCAATATTTAACTGTTGTTTAATAAATATTGCTGATATGCTTGATAATGGTACAGTTATGAATGGTAAACTTATTGAAAGTCCTAAATCATTTCAAGTTGCATGTACTGTTACAACTCAAATAATCGCAGCAGTTGCATCTAACCAATATGGTGGACAATCTGTTGATATGAGACACTTAGGTAAATATTTAAGAAAAAGTAAAGAAAAATTTATTAAGAAAATAACTGAAAAACATGGTAAAGAATTAAGTAAAGAACAAATCGAAGAACTTGCTATGGATAGATTAAAAGATGAATTAGCATCAGGAGTACAAACAATTCAATATCAAATAAATACATTAATGACTACTAATGGACAATCTCCTTTCGTAACATTATTCCTATGTTTAGATGAAAAAGATCCATATATTGAAGAAAATGCAATGATTATTGAAGAAATATTAAATCAAAGACTTGAAGGAATTAAGAACGAAAAAGGTGTTTATGTTACACCAGCATTTCCTAAACTAGTTTATGTACTTGATGAACATAACTGCTTAAAAGGTGGTAAATATGATTATTTAACAGAACTTGCATGTAAATGTTCTGCAAAAAGAATGTATCCTGATTATATTTCAGCTAAAAAAATGAGAGAAATCTATGAAGGTAATGTATTTAGCCCTATGGGATGCAGAAGTTTCTTATCTCCTTGGAAAGATGAAAATGGAAACTATAAATGGGAAGGTAGATTTAATCAAGGTGTTGTATCAATAAACTTACCACAAATAGGTATTTTATCAGGACATGATGAAGAAAAATTCTTTAAATTACTTGATGAAAGACTAGAATTATGTAAAGAAGCATTAATGTGTAGACACCATGCACTTTTAGGAATTACATCAGATATTTCACCAGTACACTGGCAATATGGTGCAATCGCAAGACTAGAAAAAGGCGAAAAAATAGATAAATTACTAAAAGATGGATATTCAACATTATCACTTGGATATATTGGTGTTTATGAAACAACAATGTTAGTTAAAGGTGTATCTCATACTACTGAAGAAGGAGAAAAATTCGCAGTTAAATTAATGAAATATTTAAGAAAAGCATGTGATACTTGGAAAAAAGAAACACATCTTGGATTTGCTCTTTATGGAACACCAGCAGAAAGCTTATGCTATAGATTTGCAAGAATAGATAAAGAAAGATTTGGTAGTATTAAAGATGTAACAGATAAAGGATTCTATACAAATTCATACCATGTTGATGTTAGAGAAAAAATTGATGCATTTGAAAAACTAAAATTCGAAAGTCAATTCCAACCAATATCTTCAGGTGGATGCATTTCATATGTTGAAATTCCAAATATGGAAAAGAACTTAGATGCATTAAAAGAATTAATTAAATTTATTTATGAGAATATTCAATATGCAGAATTTAATACTAAATCAGATTATTGTCATGTATGTGGTTTTGATGGTGAAATAATTATAAATGATGATAACGAATGGGAATGTCCTAACTGTGGTAACAAAGATAAAACCAAGATGAATGTTACAAGAAGAACATGCGGATATTTAGGTGAAAATTTCTGGAACGTTGGAAAAACAAAAGAAATTAAAGCAAGGGTAACACATTTATAATGTATTATGCAGATATAAAAAAAGTTGATGTTGCAAATGGACCAGGCGTTAGAGTATCCTTATTTGTAAGTGGATGTACTCATAAATGTAAAGGATGCTTTAACGAAGAGGCTTGGGACTTTAAATATGGACATGAATATACACAAAAAGAAGAAGATAAAATAATTGAACTTTTAAAACCAGATTATATAGAAGGAATAACTATTTTAGGTGGTGAACCATTTGAATATGTTAATCAAAAAGGAATATTACCTCTTTTAAGAAGAATAAGAAAAGAATTACCAAATAAAACGATATGGTGTTTTTCAGGCTATACCTTTGATACTGATATATTAGAAGATATGTGTAATAAGTATAAAGAAACAAAGGAATTAATATCATATATAGATGTTTTAGTAGATGGTAAATTTGAAATAGATAAGAAAAATTTTAAACTTAAATTTAGAGGCTCATCAAATCAAAGAATAATAAATGTTAAAGAGAGTTTAAAAAATAATAAGGTTATACTTATGGATGAGTATATGTCTTATTAGTTTAATCTCTTTTTTTTTGATTTTTATTTACAATTTAATTTATTAATGTTAAAATGTATTTAGAATAAAAGGGAGCGAATAAAATGAATGAAACATTAAATAATATTATGAAATTTATTAATGATAATACCTATTTATTAATAGGAATATGTGTATTTTTAATACTTGTCTTAATTGGATATCTTATAGATAATAGTATCAAGTCTAAAAAGGTAAGAAAAGATGTTAAAAACGAAACAATGGTAAAAGAAGCACAAAGTAATAGTGCTGTAAATAATATTTCGATAGATAAAAAAGAAGATATTATGACAAAACCATTTGAAGAAAAAACAGAAGATTTGATTATTGATGATAATATTGATAAGATAGATCAACCAGTAGAACCTGAAAAAGTAAATCCTACACCTAACGAAGTAAAAGATGAAATAACAGAGCCAATTAATTTTAATTTTGATTTAGATAGCATAAAAACAAAACCAGAAATTGTAGAAAATAAAACGGAAGAATCAAAATCATTAAATAATAATTTTTTAAACGATGATGGCGAAATAACTGGACCAATTAGTGTTAATCTAGATAGTGAGAATGAATCTATAAATAATGTAGAACAACCAGGAGTTCTAAACAATGATACTTCAATAATAGGAGTTAATAATTTAGATAACGTAAATCAAGTCTCAACAATGAATAATTCAACAGTAGAAGAAACTGAATTAAGTAATAAAGATGAAATAACAGAACCAATTAATTTCAATCTTGATCTAAATAGTACAAATACTAAACCGGAAGAACAAAATAATGAATTAAGTTCAAATTTAGTAGAACCAGTACCTGTAGTAGAATCAAAAGATCCAGATGCTGAAATAATGAAAAATGCTGAAAATAAAAATTCTTATAGTAATAGTAAATCACTATTAGAAATATTATCTGATGTTGATAAATCAAAACCATCAACTAACGTTAAAATTGATAATAAAGAAGAATCAGAAAATATTTTTAGTAATAAACCAAATATTGAAGTAAATACAAATGTACAAAAAGAAAAAGTAGAAATTGAACCAAAATATTCATCAGATGATGAGCTTGATAAGATAATGAAAAAATTATCTTCAATGAATAATGATGAAGAAGACAATTATACAAATATTTTTTAAAAAGGTTAATACCTTTTTATTTTGTAATATTGTTAAAGTTTAAAAAAATATGATATAATTTTATAGTACTAAAGAAAATTTAGTTAAATAGGAAGTGAGTTATGAAAAAATTAAAAATATTTATATTCCTATGCCTAGTTCTTTTGCTTTCAGGTTGTTCAGTAGAATATGATCTTACTTTAAATGATGATTTTACTGTGAGTGAAAAAGTAGTCGCAACAGAAAAAACAAAAAGAATGGAAGCCCTTACTAAACAGAAGGGCAAACAAGCTGTTAATTATTTATATAATATGTTTAAAAGAAATGGTGAAGATATTACGCTTACATCAAGAGACGATGATTATAATACCTATGCAACTGCAATAACATCCCATGATGATATAAATGATTACGCATCAAAGTTTTCAAGTGATGTATTTGATAATGTAAATGTAACAAAAGATGGCAATATAATTACATTTAGTACAGAGCAGAAAGAACTATTATCATCAGACACTAATTATTCATTACTTTATGATGATATAACAGTTAATATTACTATTCCATTTGAAGTTATTAATAATAATGCGGATAAAGTAAATGGTAATACATATACATGGAATATTAAAAAAGATTCTGATTATAAAACTATAGAATTTTCATATAAAGAAGGAAATAAAAAAGATGAAGTTAATATAAATGTTAACAATGAAACATATAATATTCATTATGGAGTTATTATAGCAATTGGACTTGTTATTATAATTGGTTCTATAGTGTTATTTGTATACATAAAGAATAAAAAGAACAATGTAATTTAGGAGGATTATATGAATTTTGAAAATATTGTAACTATATTAAAAAAAATAATAGATATATGTTTAGTATGGGTTGTATTTTATTACATACTTAAAAATGTTAGAAAGAATGTTAAGTTTTCACTTTTATTTAAAGGAATACTTGCAATAGTAGTTATAAAACTTATTAGTGATTATTTTGGCCTTACAACAATAGGATTATTATTTGAATATGTTATATCGTGGGGACCAATAGCACTTATAATTATATTTCAACCAGAGATTAGAAATGTACTTGAACAACTTGGTAAAACGCATTTACTTGGTAGACATAAAGTTTTATCAGTATCAGAAAGAGAAAGATTAGTTTCTGAAATTGGTTTATCAGTTGATTATTTAAGAAAAAATAGAATTGGTGCTTTAATAGTTATAGAAAGAGATACATCACTATCTGAATATATTGAAAGAAGTAAAAAAATATATGCAGAAATATCGAATGAGTTACTAGATGCAATATTCTTCCCAGATAATCCACTTCATGATGGTGGTGTAATAATACAAGGTGATAAAATATCATGTGCAGGAGCAGTATTCCCAACAACAGTTGATATGAAATTTAGTAAGAGACTAGGTACTCGTCATAGAGCTGCTATAGGTATATCAGAAGAATCTGACTGTTTAGCAATAATTGTTTCTGAAGAAACAGGTAGAGTATCACTTGCTATAGGTGGTAAATTAAATTACAATCTATCAGTTGATGAATTAAAATTAATGATTTTAGATGAATTAATGCCAAAATCTGAAACATTTGTAGTAGAAAGTGATGAGGAGGATGACATAGATGAAATTAATTAAGAGATTTTTTAGATTTATAGATAAAAAAATAATAGTTCCAATAACAAAGTTTTTTGTTTCTATTGGAGAAAAATTAAGGTTATCAGATAAACCTTTAGAAAAAGCTTTATCAAAGAAAAGTAGTATGATAATTTTATCATTAGTACTTGCGGTTATAGTATTTGTTATAATTGATAGACAAAATACTACATTACTTGAAAAAAATGCTGAAGTATTATATGATATACCTCTTTCTGCAACTTATAATGATGAAGAATATGTTGTTGAAGGACTTCCTGAAACAGTTGATATAACATTAATTGGTACAAAAGCAAATCTTTATTTAGCAAAACAACTTCCAACACAAGATGTTAATGTTGATTTAAGTGATTTAAAACCAGGTGTTCATAAAGTAAGTTTAAAATATAAACAATCAATAACATCTGTTGAATATAAACTAGATCCATCAGAAGTAACAGTTGTTGTTAGTTCAAAAAAATCTGAAACAAGAAGTGTGGAATCTGATATAGTAAATTTAAATAAATTAGATTCAAAACTTGCAATAAATAATACTAAACTTGATACAGATGAAGTAATTATAAAAGGTACTGAAGATAGTTTAGCAAAAGTATCAACAATAAAAGCATTAATAAATGTAAGCAATATGGTAGATCCAAAGGCTGGAACAAATACACTTAAAGATATACCTTTAATTGCTTATGATGAAAATGGTGCAAAAGTTGATGTTGAAATGGTTCCATCTAAAGTAACAGCAACTATAGAAATAGAATCACCAAGTAAAACAGTACCTCTTGAAATAGAACCAACTGGAAATGTTATATTTGGTAAAGCAATAAAAAATATTACATCAAGTGTTCAAAAAGTTACAATATATGGTAGTTCAAAAGTTCTTGATAATACAAATAGTATAAAAGTTAAAATAGATGTTAATAATTTAAAATCTAATAAAGATTATACAGTTACAATAAAGAAACCGGCAGGTATTAGAGAAATATCAGAAAAAGTAGTAACTGCCAAGGTAGAACTTGATGATGAAGTTACAACAGAATTGTCTGGTGTAAAACTTGGAGTTGTAAACTTAGGATCTAATTATACAGCACAAGCAACAAGTGAAAATGCGACAGAAGTAACAGTTATATTAAAAGGTGTTGAATCAATAATTAAAAATATAACTCCGTCTGATGTAGAAGCATATGTAGACCTTGAAGGACTTGGTGCTGGGGATCATGAAGTTGAAATAAAAGTTAAAGGAACTGATCCAAAAGTTAAATATTCATCAAAAGTAACTAAAACTATAATAAAAATCGCTGAAAAATAGCGATTTTTTTCTTTTATTTATGTTAATCATTAGTTAAAATTTCACCGATTTATAATACAGATAACAAACAAAGGT
>ERZ827440.1263-NODE-1263-length-28975-cov-6.361169_pt1 | contig 28975 bp, 30 predicted proteins | sample MGYA00519774_ERZ827440 | MGnify/ENA primary metagenome ERZ827440 (study PRJEB31778, sample SAMEA3449302) | human gut metagenome | biome: human gut; feature: human-associated habitat; material: faeces | place: United Kingdom | collected 2010/2012 ... | reverse complement strand
AAAAAAAGAACATATAGGACAAATAGAATTTTATATGAATTATATAGATAAAAATCTAAAAAATATAAATCAAAATAAAACCATAGGGATAATAATATGCAAAAAAGAAAATAAATATGTAATTGAATATTGTAGTGATGACAGAATAATTTCAAGAGAATATGAATTAGTATAAGAAAATATTAATAAAATAAGTTATTATGTAAAAGTTGTTGCACTTCTACCATTACAAGCCCACTATCCAGTTATTCCGGGCTTTTTTTAAATATAAATAATTATTAATATTAAAGTTTATAAAGTGAATATTGTTAACAAAATGTATAATGTTAAAATTTCATATTGTCTATATAATTAATTTATGATAAAATTGGTATAGAAAATATGTAGTTTTAATATTTTTTATTTTGTAAAAATATTTGTTCGACAAAATTTGACAAAACAAATATTTTATATATAATATACACTCGTATTGAAGGGGAGAAATAAATATGCAGGAAGAAGCATTAGTAATGGAAAAGAGTAGTGTAGTTTCAGTTAGAAAAACTTTGTTTTTAGCATGTAAAAGAACATTTGATATATTTTGTTCATTAATAGGGTTAATAATGCTATTACCAGTATTTCTTATAGTTTCAATTATAATTAAAATTGATTCTAGAGGACCAGTTTTCTTAGTACAAAAAAGAATTGGTAAAAATGGTAAAGAATTTAATTTTTATAAATTTAGATCAATGGTAGTAAATGCTGATAATATTCTTTTTGAAATGTTAGAAAAAAATCCAAAGATGAAAGAAGAATATGAAAAAAATAAAAAATTAAATAATGATCCTAGAATAACAAAAATAGGAAGATTTATTAGAAGATATTCAATAGATGAATTACCACAATTATTAAATATATTAAAAGGTGATATGTCTGTTATAGGTAATAGACCATATTTACCTAGAGAGAAAAAAGATATGAATGGATACTTTGATGAAATTGTTAAAACAAAGCCGGGTTTGACAGGTTATTGGCAGATTTCTGGAAGAAGTAAAACTGATTTTAAAACAAGATTAAAATTAGAATCATATTATTCTAATCATATGTCACTTAAAATGGACATAAAGATATTTTTTGGAACATTTTCAGCAGTATTTGGTCATGTTGGTGCTAAATAACAAACAGATACATTGAAAAATGTATCTTATTTTTTAGAAAAGAGGATAAAATATGAAGAAAAAAATTTGTTTAATTTCGTCTTCGGGTGGACATTTTGAACAATTATTGTGTTTAAAACCACTTAGTGAAATTTTTAATGTATTTTTTGTAACTGAAAAAACAAAATATAATAAAAATGACAAAAAAATAAAATATTTTGTTAAACAGGTAAATAGAAAAGAGGTATTGTTCATTCCAAATATGATAATGGTTTTTTTTAAGTCATTATATATTTATATTAAAGAAAAACCAGATGTAATAATAAGTACGGGTGTATTATCAACAATACCTATGTTATTTATTGGTCATTTTTTCAAGAAGAAAGTAATTTATATAGAATCATTTGCAAAAATTAATAGTCCAACCATGACAGGAAAATTAATATATAAGAAGAAAATAGCAAATCAATTTTATGTTCAATGGAAATCAATGCTTGAATTTTATCCAGATGCAATATATAAAGGAGGCATATATTAATGATATTTATTACTGTTGGCTCACAAAAATTTCAATTTAATAGGTTATTAAAAGAAGTTGATGAATTGATAGAGCAAAAAATAATAAATGAACCTGTTTTTGCACAAATAGGTGTAAGTGATTATATACCTAAAAATTATGAGTATGCTGATTTTATGACTCAGGATGAATTTAACGAAAAAATAAATGATTCTGATATAGTTATAACTCATGGGGGGACAGGAGTTATTATTAATGCACTTAAAAGAGATAAAAAAGTAATAGCAATTCCACGACTATCAAAGTATAATGAACACGTTGATGATCATCAAATTCAATTGATTGATGAATTTAAACAATTAAATCTTATTGAACCAGTTTATGAAATTAGTGAACTTGAAAGTGCTTTGAGAACAATCAAAGATAAAAAATATGATAAATATGTTTCAAATACGAATGAAATTATAAAAAATATAAAAAAATTTATTGGGGAGTGATATAATGTCAAAAGTAAATTTGCCAACAAAAATTTATAGAGGTATACTAAGAATTTTACCTACTAAACCTGCCCTTTATTTGATTTATTTTAGGGGATACAAAAAAATCCTTGATTTAAAAAATCCAAAAACATATGGAGAAAAAATTCAATGGTTAAAAATTCATGGTGGATTAGAAGAACTATCGCCATATGTTGATAAATATGAAGTTAGGAGTTTTATTGAAAAAAGTATTGGCTCTGAATATTTAAATAAATTATATGGAGTATATGATGATGTTGAATCAATTAATTTTGATAAATTGCCAAATAAATTTGTTTTAAAAAGTACAAATGGAAGTGGTGCAGTTTTGATTTGCAAGGACAAGAAATCTTTTAATATTCAAAAAGCAAAAAAAATAATGAAAAAATGGTTAAAGGATAATTATTATAAAGAAAAAAAAGAACCTCAATATAAAAATATAAGGAATCGAATAATAATTGAAAAGTACATGGAAGATGATTCGGGTTCTTTAACTGATTATAAATTTTATTGTTTTAATGGAAAAGTATATTGCTATGGAATTTTTTATGATAGATTTGAAAATAAAAGGATAGATTTTTATGATAAAAGTGGAAACAAGTTAAAAAGTGTTAAAACAGGCAATGTACCAAATTCTAATAAAATTGAAAAATATGATCAGAAACTTAAAAAAATGATAGATTTGGCAGAAAAATTATCAAGTAGTTTTACAATGGTAAGAGTTGATTTTTATTATTATAATAATAAGATAATTTTTGGTGAATTAACATTTACTGATGGAGCTGGTTCAGATCCATGGACACCAAAGAAGTTTGATTATGAAATAGGAAGTAAAATTGATTTGAAAAATATAAGGAGAAAATAATGAAAAAAGTATTAATGGTTGGACCAGCAAGAAGTGTTAAAGGTGGAATGACTACAGTTGTAGATAATTATTATCAATATGGTTTAACTGAAAAAGTGATTTTAAAGTATATAGAAAGTTGCTGTGATAGAAATGTTTTATTTAAGCTTATTAAAGAAATTTTTGGAATTATTAAATTTATCTTTTGTGTAAACAAGTTTGATATTGTTCATATTCATGTTGCTTCCAGAAGAAGTACATTTAGAAAGATAATTTACATAAGAATTTCTAAATTTTATGGTAAAAAGGTGATATTGCATATCCATGGTGGCGGATTTAAGGAATTTTTTGATAATGAAATTTCAAATAGGAAACAGGAGTATATAAAAAAGTGGTTTAATAAAGCTGATAAAATAATCGTTCTATCAGAAGAATGGAAATTATATTTTTCAAATATTGTTAATGATAAAAAAATAATTGTAATGTATAATGGGGTTAATATCCCTGAAAATTTTGAAAAAAATTTTAATAAAAATATTTTATTTATGGGAAGAATATGCAAAGAAAAGGGAATTTTTGATTTGTTATATGTTATTTATAAATTAAAATCTAAATATCCTGACATTATGCTTAATATATGTGGTGCAGGATGTGAAAGAGAAGTTGATGAATTTATAAATAAATATCAATTAAAAGAAAATGTTACTAGATATGGATGGATTAATGGTGATAATTTGGATGAACAATTAATAAATAATTCTATATTTGTTTTGCCATCATATTTTGAGGCAATGCCAATGTCAATTTTAGAAGCAATGGCTTATAAAAATATTGTCATAGCTACATATGTTGGTGGTATTCCTCAAATTATAAAAAATAATGTTAATGGATTTTTAGTTCAACCGGGCGATGTTCAAAATATGGAAAAAATAATTAAAAAAATTATTGGTTCTGATTTTTACAAAAAAAATATTCCTATTGAGGCAAGAAAAACTATAATTGAAAAATTTAATATCAAAAAAAATATTAAAAAATTAGTAAAAATTTATAATGAAATACAAAAGGAGTATTCGGATGAATAAAGAATTGATTAGTGTAATTATTCCAATATATAATTGTGAAAAGTATATAGGTAGATGTATTGAATCTATTTTAAATCAAACATACAAAAATTTTGAAATTATATGTATTGATGATGGATCTACAGATTCATCTTTAAATATAATATCTACATATGAAAATAAAATAGACAGAAAAAGGATTATTGTTAAATCAATAAAAAATTCGGGGCCATCTATTGCTAGAAATGAAGGAATCAAAATTGCAAATGGAAAATATATTACATTCGTAGATTCAGATGATATGCTTAATGAAAAATATTTAGAAGTACTTTACAAAATTGCAAAAATTAATGATATTAAGATTGTAAGGTGTAATTATAAAATATTTAATAAAAAAGGTGAATTTAAAAATTCAGAATATAATTCTCAAGATAAGTTATTAGAAAAAAATTCTTTTTTTGAACATGAAATGTTTGAGTCAATTATTTGGAATACCGTTTGGGGCGAACTTATTGATTCTGAACTTGTAAGACATATAAAATTTGATGAAAATAAAAGAATTGGAGAAGATTTATTTTTTAATATAAATATTTATGAACAAGTAGAAAAAATATATTATACAAATGATAGATTGTATTATTATTTTGAAAATAATCTTGGAATAACAAAAAAATTTTCTGAAGAAAATATTAAGAGAAATTTTATTGATGCAGTTACAAATTATAGTGAATTATATTTGAAATTTAAAAATACTTCATGTAAATATAAAATCGTCAAAAAAATGATTTTCTCAACAATTTCTTATCAATTACAATTAAATTATATTAATATTGATAATTATATTTTTATATATGATTTATGTAAGAAAGATAATCAAATACTTAATTGCTTTAAAGAGTATAGTGGTAGAAAATATCATAAGTATGTTTCATTTGTAATAAATAACGAACCAGAAAAGTTTAAATATTTATGCATGAGTACATATATCCCATTGAAATTTTTAAAAGAACAAATAAAAAAGAGGTGTATAAAGTGATTTATTTAGTTACATTTTTTCTATCATTTTTATTACTATATTTATCAGAATATATAAATAATAAATATGTAAAAAGAATGATTACTGGAATTAGTATATTAATTCCGTGTTTGTTAGCAGGATTAAGATTTGAAACCATTGGGACAGATGTTACAATATATTTAAAAAAAATGTTTTTAAATGCAAATGTGTCTAATAATTTCTTTGAATTTTTAAAAATGGGAATACGATATGATACCGTTTCTAGTTATGAATATGGATTTACATTTATGGTGTATATAATAACAAAAATTTTCCATAATTTTCAATTTGTATTATTTTTTATAGAAACCCTTGTTTTGTTTCCTATATACAAAGGGTTAAAAAATATATTTCAAGATAATAAAAAAGTTTCAATTTGTATGTTAGTATATTTTTTCCTTTTTTATAATACATCATTTAATCTTATGAGACAATATATTGCAATTTCTTTAGTATTTTTGGGAACGAGTTATTTAATTAAAGATAAAAGTATATTAAAGTTTTTTTTATTAACATTTTTTGCTTATTTATTCCATAAAAGCTCTTTGTTGGCCATATTTATTTTTCTGATATATTATATTAGTAATCATGAATTTAAAAGATGTTTAAAAATAAATAATCATATTATAAAATTTAATGAAATTACTCTTTTAATTTTATCTATTCTTTGTTTTTTTCTAGTAATAAATAATAATATTTTTGCCAACTTGTTATCTAGTTTAAATTTAGATTATTATGCTAGATATGTAAATGGTACTGTTACATTTGCTATACAATGTATTGTTAGATTTATTCCGTTCATCATATTCTTATTTTTATTTGGGAAAAATTTTAAACAATTAGATAATAATTTTAGTTTTTATATTACTATAGCATTTTTTGAGTTTATATTTAACTTATTTTCATCATTTAATGTATTTAGTTCTAGGATTGCTTTGTATTTTTCAGTCTTTTATATTGTTTCTCTACCTTCAATATCATTTTATAATAAAAATAAATTGCTAAGTAATATAATGAAATTTCTTTTGTTAATATATTTAATAATTTATTGGTATTATTATTCAATATATTGTAATGGAGGCGAAACATTTCCATATATATTTTATTTTAACAAATAGAAGGGAGAAAATTTATGAATATATACTTAATTGCCTATTTGAGCAATAATCTTGGTGATGATTTGTTTATTGATTTGATTGTAAATCGTTATAAAAATTTTAATTTTAGTATTATTAGTTACTCGAAATGTGATTTTAAATATAAAAATTTGAAAATAATAAAAATGAATTTTTTTAGAAGGGTTTTTAATAAATTATTGAAAATAATATCAAATGGTAAATATGATATAAATTCATTTTATTCCAATAAAAACGATATTACAATTACTATTGGTGGTAGTTTATTTATGGAGAGTAGTAAATCTTATAATGCTTTATTTTATAATTCCTTTAAAAAGCCTTATTTTATTATAGGAAGTAATGTGGGACCATATTATTCTGAAAAATATCTTGAATTTTTAGAAAAAAATATATTTCGTAGGGCGAAAGATATATGTTTTAGAGATAAAAAATCTTTTAATCTATTTGAAAAAAATAAAAATGTTCGATATGCTCCAGATTTATTATTTTCTTTTGATTTAAGCAATTATAAAATAATTATTCCTAAAAAAAAGAAAGCAATTATATCAGTTATAGATATTTCTCGAAAAAAAGATCAAATAAAAAATGCAAATCAAAATTTATATGAAAATCTTATTTTGAAAATTATAACTTTTTTTGAGAAAAAAAATTATGTAGTTGAATTAATTTCATTTTGTGATGAGGAAGGAGATAATTCTGCTATAGATAGAATTATAAATAAAACAAATAATTGTGTTGAACGATATAGTTATAATGGAAATATATCTGATATTATAACAGAATTGTCAACTGCTACGACAATTGTTGGAACAAGATTTCACGCCAATATTTTAGGATTTATTATGAAAAAAAATGTCATTCCAATTATTTATAATGATAAAACAAAAAATATGCTTATTGATATAGATTTTAAGGGATGCTATTTCGACTTAAATGATCCTCAAAAAATGGATATTAATAATTTATCAGTTAGTGATTTAAATTATGTAATTGATGTGAAAAAGCAGGTTAAAGAATCTAATAATCATTTTTATGAAATAGATAATTTTATATATAAAGGAGATTAGTTATGAGTAAAAATAGAGGCGCTCAGCTTGTAAAAAATACAATTATTGTAGCAATTGGACAAATATGTACTAAATTTATAACTTTTTTCTTATTACCATTATATACATCAATTTTATCAGCAAAGGAATATGGTATTGTTGATTTATTAAATACTTATATTTCTTTATTAATTCCTATTGCCTTTTTGCAAATGAATCAAGCAATATTTAGATTTTTAATTGATGTAAGGACTAATGAAAATGAAAAGAAAAAATTAATTTCTACTTGTTTAATATTTGTTTTCTTTCAGTCTATAATATATTTATTATTTTTCATTATTATTTCATCACTTATAAAAAATGAATATAAATTCTTTTTGTTATCCAATGTAATTGTATGTATGCTTTCTGATTTGGTTTTACAGATTTCTAGGGGATTGGGTGATAACAAAACTTATTCTCAGGGAAGTTTAATATCGGGTGCTGGAGCAGTAATATTAAATGTATTATTTATTGCAATTTTTAAGTATGGTGCTTATGGAATGCTTTTGGCAACACTAATGTCTAATTTTATTTGCTTTATATATGTTTTTTTAAAAAAGAAATTATTTAAATATATAAAATACGATTGTTTTGATTTAAAAAAATTAAAAGAACTATTAAAATATTCGTTACCATTAATACCAAATCAAATTTCTTGGTGGATAGTTAACGCATCAGATAGAATAATAATTTCTTCAATATTGGGAATTGCATATAATGGAATATATTCTGCAGCAAATAAATTTTCTGGAATATGTATATCTATTTTCAGTGTTTTTAATATGACATGGTCTGAATCAGCTTCATTGCATATAAATGATGAAGATTCTTCAAAATTTTTTTCTGACATTGTCAATAAAACTGTAAGATTATTTTCTTGTTTATGCATTCTAATAATTTGCATTATGCCATTTATATTTAAATATCTTATAACAGGTTCAGAATATAGCTCAGCATATTATCAAATTCCAATTTTAATGCTAGCAACTTTATTTAATATTTTAGTTTCATTGTTTGGTTCAATTTATGTTGCCTTGAAAAAAAGCAAAGAGATTGCGAAAACATCTGTTTATTCAGCAATTATAAATATTTTGATTAATATTTTGCTTATTAAATATATTGGATTGTATGCTGCATCACTTTCAACATTCATAGCATATTTCTTGATGTCAATATATAGATATATAGATATTCAAAAATATGTTAAAATTAATATTGAAAAGAATTTTATAATTTTATCAATAATATTATTTATAATAACTATTATTTTATATTATATTAAAATTAAGTTCTTGTGTTTTATTGTTTTTATGATTACAATTGCATATTCAATATTTTTTAATAAAAAAATCATAGAAGATTTATTTTTATTTGTTAAAAATAAAAGAATGAAAGGTAGGTAACAAAATATGAATTTATTGACAAAATTGATTTATAAACGAAAAAAAAGTAAATCAAAATTAATAAAAAAATTTTTGACAAAAGTTATTTACTTAATTGGGTGTGATATTCCGGAAAATGTTGTCATAGGAGATAATGTAAATTTTTGTCATAACTGTTTAGGAACTGTAATTTATGATGGAACAATAATTGAAGATAATGTTAGAATTTATCAAAATGTTACAATTGGACTAAATAATCCTTATAAAAAAGAAAATTTTTGTGTTATATTGAAAAAGGGTTCATGCATTTGTGCCGGAGCAAAAATTTTATGTAAAGATAAGTTAATTGTTGGAGAAAATTCAATAATTGGTGCCAATAGTGTTTTGAATCATAGTATAGGTGATAATGAGGTTTGGGCAGGAATTCCTGCAAGAAAAATTGGTTCTAACAAAAAAAGTAAGGTGGTTAAATAATGAAAATAGCAGTAGCAGGGACAGGTTATGTTGGTTTATCTCTAGCCACATTACTTAGTCAAAATAATGAGGTAGTAGCACTTGATGTTATACCTGAAAAAGTAGAGATGATAAATAATAGGATAAGTCCTATTCAAGATGAATATATTGAAAAATATTTTAAGGAAAAGAAGTTAAATTTAAAAGCTACTTTAGATTATAAAGAAGCTTTTGAAGGTGCTAGATTTGTTATAATTAGTACACCAACTAATTATGATGAAGAAAAAAACTTTTTTGATACATCATCAGTAGAAGATATAATTCAAAAAGTTATTTCTATGAATGATGACAATATTGTTATGGTTGTTAAAAGTACAATACCAGTTGGATTTATAAATAATATGAAAGAAAAATATAATATTGATAATATTATGTTTAGTCCTGAATTTTTAAGGGAAGGTAAAGCATTATATGATAATTTATATCCATCTAGAATAATTGTTGGTGAAAAAAGTGATAGAGCAAAAGAATTTGCTGGATTATTAAAAAGTGCATGTTTAAAAGATGATGTAGTAGTTAAATATATGAATTCTACTGAAGCAGAAGCAGTTAAATTATTTGCTAATACATATTTAGCACTTAGAGTAGCATATTTTAATGAGCTTGATACTTACGCAGAATTAAAAGGATTAAATACAAAAGATATAATAGATGGTGTATGTTTAGATCCTAGAATAGGTAACCATTATAATAATCCAAGTTTTGGATATGGCGGTTATTGTTTGCCTAAAGATACTAAACAATTAAAGGCTAATTATAATGATGTACCAGAAAATTTAATAAGTGCGATAGTTGAAAGTAATAAAACAAGAAAAGATCATATTGCAGATGAAATTATAAAGAAGAATCCTAAAATTGTTGGTATATATAGATTAACAATGAAAAGTGGTTCAGATAATTTTAGAGCAAGTGCTATTCAAGGTGTTATGAAAAGAATTAAAGCTAAAGGTATAGAAGTAGTAGTTTATGAACCAACACTAAAAGAAGATAATTTCTTTAATAGTAGAGTTATAAAAGATTTAGATGAATTTAAAAATATATCTGATGTTATATTAGTTAATAGAAATGATAACATATTAGATGATGTTAAAGATAAAATATATACAAGAGATTTATTTTCAAGAGATTAATCAAGCTAAAAAATAACTTGATTCTTTTATTAATTAACTTAAGAAATTGTTTGACCTTAATATATAATTGTGATATATTGTCTATGCAAGTTAGGTGATAAAAATGAAAAAAATAATAATATATATTTTATTAGCATTATTATGTATGATAACTATATTTTGTTTTTCTAGTAAGAATACTATTGAATCTAATAGTACAAGTAAAAACTTAATTAGGTATTCAGTAAGAGTATATGAAAAAGTTACTAATAAAGAAGTAGATGAAGAAAAAGTTATTACAAAATTAAATTATCCAATTAGGAAACTTGCTCATTTTAGTATTTATTTCTTACTTGGAATATTTGTTTATAGTATATTTTCTTGCACTAAAGTAAATCATAAATTACTTTTATCAATGGTTATATGCATAATATATGCATCATTAGATGAAACACATCAATTATTTGTATATGGTAGAACTGCACAAGTATTAGATGTATTAATTGATAGTGTTGGTAGTTTAATTAGTATGTTAATTATTAAAGTTATAAAAAATAGAAAAAAATATTGATTATATTTATCTATATTGTTATAATTTAATCAAATGAAGGGTTTGTATAGACTTTATAAAAGTTTATGCATGTCCTTTTTTATTTTATATTAGTAAGGGAGAAGTTATAAAAAAAGTAAAAGAGTATTTTAAAGATTTTAATTCACAAAAAATAGTAGAGTTTTCTCATAATGAAGCTGCATTTATAAAAACAAAGTTTTATAAAAATATAAGTTATGATTATGCTTTTGATATTAATTTATAGTACTATATTTATTACTTTTTTCTTTACATCTTTTTGTAAATAATTAATATCTATATTTTATATAATTATTTTAGTGTGTTATAATAAATAAAAGTATAGGAGAGAGATTATGAAAAAAGAAAAAGAAAAAAAGTTTAATAAACTTAATATAATTAATATATTAAACCTAATATTTATTACATTATTTTTAGTTTTATTATTAAAGTTAAATATAATTCCTAAAAAATATATGATGATTATAACAGTTTCTTTAACTATTTATGAATTATTATGTATTTTACTTACTAATTTAAAATTTAAAGTAACTAAAATAATTGGTATTGTATTATCATTTTTATCAATTATTGGATGTGGTGTTTTATCATATTATTTATATACTGGTAATACTTTCTTAGACAAGGCATTTGATAATACTAAGACTGAAAATACAATAACATATTATGTTGTAACTTATAAAGATAATACTGCTAGTAACAGAAATGATATTAAAGATACGGTTTATTATGTTAATAATGATTCTAATATTGAAAGTGCAGTAAATTATTTAAAGAAATATACTAGTAGTAACATAACACTTGCGAATGATGTTACAACTTTATTTACTATGATTGTGAATAAACAAGCAAGTTTTGCGTTATTAAGTAATTCAAGTTATGAAATATTATTTGATAATAATAAAGATTTAAAGAGAGATAATTATAAAATTGTATATCAGTTTAATATTAAAATTAAAAATAAAGTAAGCAAATCAACATCTAGTAATAAAGAAAAATTTAATATTTATATTAGTGGAACAGATTTTGCTAATTTAAGTGATTTTAATATGATTGTTACTGTTAATATGAATACTCATAAAATACTTTTGACAAGTGTTCCAAGAGATTATTATCTTCCTGTATATGGAACAAATGGTATTAGAGATAATTTAAGTTTTATTGGAGTTAATGATATTAATACAAGGGCTAAGTCAATTGAGAGCTATTTTGGCATTAATATGGATTATTACTTAAAAATTAATACAAATAGTTTAGTAGGAATGGTTGATGCTGTTGGCGGAATTGAATATTGCTCTGATGAGAGCTATACAACTACTCATGCAACTATATTAAATTCATATGATGATTCTAAAGGTAAAAAATTATATATTAAAAAGGGATGTCAACATTTAAATGGTGTAGAAGCATTAACTGTTGCTAGAGAAAGAAATGCATTTGATGGTAGAGATAGACAAAGACAAAAGAATTGTCAAGCAATTATAGTTGATATATTTGAAAAACTAAAGAGTGTTAATACTCTTACAAATTATACGAATATACTAGATTCATTAAGCAATTTATATGAAACAACACTTCCAAGAGAAATAATAGAACAGATTATGAAAGATACTATTGATGGAGCAAACTGGAGTTTTGATAATCAATCTGTTGATGGAACAGATGCACAAGATTTAATTCATTTAAATAGTATGAAAGGTTGGGTAATGTATCCAATGGATGAAACGATTGTTTCTGCAAAAGCAAAAATAAATGAAATATTAAAATAGTTTGTCATATTTTGTCAGAATAAGTAGTACGAAAAATAGTATAATCTATTCACTTTTGAATATAATAAGTAAAGATTTATTTAAGGAGTGAATTATATGCTATTTTTTGTTATTATGATATTATTATTTATATTAACATTTTTGTTATGTGCATTAAAATTATCTGGCGATATAACAAAAGAAGAAAATAAAGAAAATGAGGATTAATTATGAAAGTAGTAAAGATTTGTTTTTTAGTATTATGGATGGCACTAATATTTGCTTTTTCTAATCAAAAAGATGTAGAAAGTTCTAATGTTAGTGATGGTTTTATTGATAGAACAGTTGTTAAAATATATAAAATATTTAATGAAAACATTACTAAAGAAAAAGAAAATGAAATAATAGAAAAATATACATATCCTATTAGAAAACTTGCACATTATACATTATATTTTATTTTAGGTATATTATCATTTTTAGTAGTAAAAGATTATTCAATAAATAAAAAACTCATAATATATTCTTTACTAATTTGTTTTTTATATGCATGTTCTGATGAATTTCATCAATTATTTATAATTGGTAGAAGTGCATCAATAAAAGATGTAATGATTGATACATTTGGTTCTTCTTGCAGTATATCAATTTTTTATATATTTAATAAAAAAATATCTAAAAAGCTGGTATAGGCTTTTTAATTTTAAACAAAGTGTAAACCAGAGCTAATTAATATTGAAATGCATATATTTTATGTGTATAATAGTTATAGTATATTAATATTATAGGAAAGAGAAGGGTATTATGGAAGAAATTAATATAAGAGATTTTTTAAATTATTTAAAGAAATATGTACTAGTGATTGTAGCAGTATCACTTGTACTTATAATAGGAGTATTTATTTATGATAAAAGTATAAAGAAACCACTTTATACAACATATACAACAATAATACTTACTAAGTCTAATGAGACACAAACGGGAACGACTATTACACAAAATGATATTTTACTAAACCAAAAGTTAGTAGAAACTTATAGTAAAATAATAAAAAGTAAACTTGTTTTAGAACAGGTTATATCAGAAACAGGTGTTACTTATACTGCGGAAGAATTAAGTAAAAATGTAAGTGTAGAAGCATATGAAAATACTGAAATGCTTAAAATATCAGTAACTGATCAAGATCCAGAACTTGCGGCTAATATCGCAAATTCTATTGCTCAAGTATTTAGTGGTGAAATAGCAAAAATATATCAAATAAATAATATTAGTGTGGTTGACGTTGCAGTTACACCTGAAGAAGTATCTAATAATACTTTAAAAAGAGATTTATTACTAGCATTATTTGTATCAATATTTGGAACAATTGGTGTAGTATTTGTAGTATATTATTTTGATGATACTGTAAAACTTACTGATGACTTAGAAGAAGAAATTGGTATGCCAGTTGTAGCGAAAGTATTTAAAAGTGATGTAGGATCAAAGAATAATCGTAAAATTGAATTACTTGCGCAAAAGTATCCTAAATCTGTAGTTAGTGAAAGTATTAAGACACTTAGAACTAATCTTCAATTTTCATCTGTAGATGAAGATATTAAAACAATTTTAATAACAAGTTCTATTCCAGGAGAAGGAAAGAGTTTTATAAGTGCTAATCTTGCAATTTCATTTGCGCAAACAGATAAAAGAGTATTAATTGTTGATTGTGATATGAGAAAAGGTAGACAACATAGAATATTTAAATTATCTAATTCTAAAGGTTTATCTAATTTACTTATAGATGATATGACTAATTTAAAAGATTATATAAATAAAACATCAGTTCCTGGTGTACATGTTATTACAAGAGGAACAGTTCCACCAAATCCAAGTGAATTGTTAAATTCTAAGAAGAATGCTGATTTAATTAGAGTATTAAAAGCAAAATATGATGTAATAATATATGATGGTGTTCCATGTAATGGACTTCCTGATTCAATTATAATGTCAAAATTAGTAGATAAAGTTTTAATTGTAAGTTCTGATTCTATGACTCCAAAATCAGTACTTGAAAGTACTAAAAAACAACTTGAAAGTGTTAATGCACCAGTCGCAGGTGATGTACTTAATAATGTAAATAGAAAAAACAGCACATATGGTAAATACTATGGCTATTATGGAGATAGTCAATAATGATTGATATACATTCACATTTATTATATGGTATTGATGATGGGTCTAGATCAATAGTAGAAAGTGCATATATAATTAAAAGTTTAAGTGAAATAGGTTATACAGATATAATTTTAACACCTCACTTTATAAATGGTAGTTCTTATATGAGTACAAGAGAAAATAACTTAGATTTATTAGATAGATTAAAAGTTGAATTAATTAAACATAAAATACCTGTAAATTTATATTTAGGTAATGAAATCTATATTGACAGTGATATTATAAAATTATTTAAAGAAGGTATAATTAGTTCTTTAAATGATTCAAAGTATTTACTTATTGAACTACCTATGAGTGGTGAAAATGAAATATATTATGATGTATTCTTAGATTTAATTAATATGGGATATAAAGTTGTTTTAGCGCATCCAGAAAGATATATTTCATTTCAAAAAGACTTTAATAAAGTTTATGAATTAAAAGAAATTGGTGTATTATTTCAATGCAATGTAGGTAGTATTTTAGGTGATTATGGATCTCATGCTAAAAAGACTATTAAAAGATTATTAAAAGAACATTTAATAACATTTATGGGAACAGATATACATCATAAAAAAGAAAATTATAACTTTGCTGAAAAGGCAAAAAAGAAGTTTAGTAAATATCTTACTGAAGATGAAATAAATGATATTTTTGAAAATAATGCTAGAAAACTTCTTAACAAATAATAAAAGGTACTCCTTGATAGGAGTATTTTTTTATGATATAATTTATGGTAGAAGGAATGATAAAGATGAAGAATAAAGGATTTGCGTCATCATTAATAATATTTAGTTTATTAACTTTATTTTTGATAACACTTTTTATGCTTATGAATACACTTAGTAATACATCAAGTTTAAATAATAATGTTAAGAAAAATATTATTAATGAATTGAATTATGATGAATCTAATTCAACAAGTATTGAAAATAGATTATCAGCATTAGAAAATAAAATTAGTACTTTAGAAGATAAAATATATCCTGTTGGAAGTATTTATATGAGTTTAACAGATGAAACAATTGAATCTGTAACAGAAAAATTTGGTGGAACATGGGAAAAGATGGAAAATACATTTTTAATAGGAGCATCTTCTAATTATCAAGCAGGAACTACTGGTGGGACTGCGACTCATAAACATGAAAGCCCAGTAAACACTTTAGGTGATTCATTAGTAGGTGTTAATAATAAATTTGGTACAAATGCAAATACTTTAGGTAATTTTTATGGAGCAACTTTATCATCATCACAAACTGGTGGAAATTATACTGCTTATTATACTAGTGAAGAGAGTAATATTCCTCCATATACTGCTGTATATATGTATAAAAGAGTTAAATAAAGGGTGAAAATATGAAAAAGCGTATACTTTTAATAATGTGTTTTGTTGTAACTTTTGTTTTATCTTTTTTTGCGGGATTTTTAATATCAAAATTAGATTTATTTAAGAAAAAAGAACCAGAAGTTAATAATATATTAAATAGTAATACTTTTTATTTAAATGAAGAAGGAAAATCTTATATAAAATTTACATCTAATGAAGATTATGAATATAGATTTAATAGTGAAGACAATAATTATAAACAAATAAATGGTAAATATACACTTTCTAATGATAATGTTACTTTAGATAATAAAGAAAAATTTACAATAAAGAATGATATACTTATTTTAGAAAATAAAAATATTATTTATTTTAATAGTAAAAACATGGTGGATGAGATTATAAAACTTAGAAATATTGCTAAAGAATATGTTGATGAAATTAAAAAGAATGATCCAAATCTTGCATATCCAAAAGATGTAAAGGCACATATGAATACTTGTTATAGTCTTAATGACAATAAGATTTCGTGTAATATAACTTATGATATATATTTTGATAATTATATAAAATCTGTATGTGATGAACTTGATAATGATAGAATGTTTTTCCCATATACAGGTTATACTGGATATTGTGAAAATGAGTATATCAGAAATACAAATTATTTTGAAATGAAAAGAGTAAATAATACTTATAAATTAAATAGAGTAACAAATAAATTAAATGATAAATAGATATATAATTTTATATATCTTATTTTTATATTTGCCTTGTTTTTAAAGAGAAAATATCATATAATAAAGTTAAAGTTTAGGAGGAAGTATGGATATAAGTATTTTACCCGCAGATATGTATATTGTTGTTAATAAAACTGTATTACAAGAAAATGATAGTAAGATTTTAACTATGCTTTATCAACCTATTATAGGTATAGGTGCGGTTAATTTATATCTTACTTTATGTCTTGATTTAGATAAAAATGAATTTATGAGTGAAGAAAATTCACATCATCATTTAATGACTAATATGAGAATGAGATTAAGTGATATAGTTATTGCTAGAGAAAAATTAGAAGCAATTGGTCTTATTAAATCATACTTTAAAGAAGGAGAGGACGTTAATACATATATATATGAAATATTTTCTCCACTTTCAGCACATGAAATATTTTCTCATCCAATACTTAATATAGTTTTATATAATAATGTAGGTAAAAAAGAATATGAAAGACTTATTAATAGATTTAAAGTACCACGTATTAATTATGGAAGTTATAAAGATATAACTAAAAACTTCAATGAGGTTTTTGATAGCGTACCAGGTACAGTATTTGAAAATGAATCTCGTAACATAAAAAGTATTCATAAATTAAAACCAGAAATAGAAAGTACAATAGATTTTGATATGCTTATATCTATTTTACCAAGCGGTTTACTTTCAAAAAATACATTTAGAAAAGATGAAAAAGAGTTAATTCAAAATATTTCATATATATATAATATTGATACAGAAGAAATGAAGGGTATTATTATTAATTCAGTTAATGACAAACATAATATTGATAAAACATTACTTAGAAAAAATGCAAGAAATTATTATCAATTTGAAAATAATGGAAAACTTCCATCACTTATTTATCAAAAACAACCAGAGTATTTAAGAAATCCAGTTGGAAATGATAGTAAAAGAGCAAAAATGATTTATACATTTGAAACTGTATCACCTTATAATTTCTTAAGAGGAAAATATAACGGCGCGAAACCAACAGAAAGAGATTTAAATTTAGTAGAAAGTTTAATGGTAGATTCAGGACTTAAACCAGCAGTTGTTAATGTTCTAATAGATTATGTTATGAAAATAAATAATAAAAAGTTAACTAAAAACTTTGTTGAAACAATTGCGGGACAGTGGAAGAGACTTAATATAGAGACTGCAGAAGACGCTATGAACGAAGCAGAAAAAGAATGTAAAAAGAAAAAAATGGTAAAAGAAAAGAGTAGTGTAAGAACTTATAAAAAAGAAGAAACAAATCTTCCTGAATGGTTTAATAAGGAAATAGAAAAAGAAAAAAATAGTGAAAAAGAAGAAGAAGAAGTAAAGGATTTACTTAAGGATTTTATGTAGTAAGCAGGTGAAAATATGATTAAAGCAGAAGAAATAATTAATGAAAAGAAAAGTAAAAATTTAACTGATTTAGAAATAGAATATTTTAAAGCAAATAAAAATCCAGAATTTAAAAAGTTTACTGATTCTATAAATTTAAATGATAAAATACTTATGAAATATACATCTAGTTTAATGCAGTGTTTTAATGAAAAAGAAAATTGTAAGAATTGCAAAGGTCTTGAAAATTGTAAAAATGAAGTAAATGGATGTTTTTACAAACCTATTATTGTAGATGGTAATATTAATTTTGAACATAAAACTTGTAAATATAAAAATAAAATGCTTCATGATATTGAATATGTAAAAAATGGATATTTATTTGAAGTTTCTAAAGAAGTTAGAAATGCAAAAATGAAAGATATTTATACAGATGATAAAAATAGAAATGAATTAATTAAATGGATAATTAAGTTTATAAAAAATTATAAATCAGGTAAACAATGTAAAGGGTTATATTTAAGTGGTAATTTTGGATCTGGTAAATCATATTTAGTATCCGCAATGATTAATGAGCTTGTTAAAGATGGTTATAAGGGTGCACTTATATATTATCCAGAATTTTTAAGAAGTTTAAAGGCATCTTTTGGCAAAGATTTTGATGAACAATTTAATTATGTAAAGAAATCTGATTTATTATTAATTGATGATATAGGGGCTGAAAATATATCTGCTTGGTCTAGAGATGAAATACTTGGACCAATTATTCAATACAGAATGGATGAAAAGTTACCAACATTTTTTACATCTAATTTGTCTATTGAAGAACTTGAAGTACATTTAAGTGAAAGTAAAGATAAAATTGACAAAATAAAAGCAAAGCGTATAATAGAACGCATAAAATTTATTACTGATGATTTAAAGTTAATTAGTAATAATAATAGAAAATAAAAATATAGGGTTTATGGGAGTAGTTTTATGGAAGAAAATTTTGAAGCATTATTAGAAATGTATATGAATGAAGAAGAAATTAATGAGAAGATTAAATCAGATAATGAAGAGATAAAAGAAGAAGAACAAAATATCGAAAAGGTTTCAGAAAGCAAAAAGGATATAAGAAAATATAAAGAATACGCAATCAGCATGGAAGAATTTTTAAGTAAATATTTAAAAATGCATGCAGGTAAGTTATGTTCAACAACTTTATCGCATAAAGACTTAAAATATTTAACTGTAGGTAATCCACTTGTTGTTGGAATATATAATAGATATGTAGATATCGATGAAATAAAAAGAAAAGATTATTTACTTGTATATGATTGTAATGGTGATATAGGATCATATTTAAATCCAGATAAATTAAGAGATTTAACTAAACTTGAATTTGTATCAAAACAATATGAAATCGTTAGAAAAAGCAGGATTCGTGCTTTAGAAGATTTAGATGAATTTTATAAAAAGTATTGTTCAATTAAAGATGAACTTGATTATCTAACATTAAAATGTTCTGGTTATGAGGAAATGCTTACCAAAGCTCAAAAGAATGGTTCAGTTGGTAAGATAAAAAAGTATGTTAATGAACATGGTAATAGTTCACTTGACATAAATTTAAGAAGTGCTTCAAATTAAAATAATAGTATTTACAATAACTATATTTTGTGATATTATTTATTTGTAAATCTGTGACGAAGACACGATTTGTTAATGATTACTATAAAGAGAGTTAGCTATTGGTGGAAGGCTAATTAGTTAGTTAATAAGTTACTACTTCTGAGTGAAATTAATAATTTTCGGTTTTAAAGGCCGTTATCTAAATTAAGTAAAATAAAGGATGGTACCGTGCATATGCACTCCTTAAATGCCATCCTTTTTCTTTGGAGGAAATATGGAAAAGAAAGAGTTTATGCAAAAATTGACAGATTTATTTTTAGAAAAAAAGAAGTTATCTATGAAGGGTGAAAATACTGAAATTATAGATAAACAAATCAAAGATTTAAAAAAAGAATATTCTAAAGATTTAATGGAGGAGAAGAGAAATGATCAATATAAAAGAAAATAAAGAATTAAATACACTTAATCATAGCTGTGCACATCTTTTAGCGCATGCTGTAAGACATTTATATCCAAATGCAAAGTTTTGGGTTGGACCTGTTATAGAAGAAGGTTTTTACTATGATATTGATTTAGGCGATGAAGTTATAAAAGAAGAAGATTTACCTAAAATAGAAAAAGAAATGAAAAAAATATCAAAAAGTAATAAATTAATTAAAAGATTAGAACTTACTAAAGAAGAAGCTCTAGAAATGTTTAAGGATGATCCATATAAAGTAGATATTATTAAAAACTTAGATGATAGTGAAACAATAAGCGCATATAAACAAGATGATTTTGTTGATTTATGCCGTGGACCACATATGAATACTACTAAAGATATGAAATACTTTAAATTATTAAAAGTATCAGGTGCTTATTATAAAGGTGATTCTAAAAATAAAATGCTTCAAAGAGTATATGGTGTATGTTTTAATACAGAAGAAGATTTAGATGCACACTTAAAATTACTAGAAGAAGCAAAAGAAAGAGACCACAGAAAAATAGGTAAAGACTTAGAAATATTTACAAATTCAGAATTAGTAGGTAAGGGACTTCCTTTATGGCTTCCTAATGGTGGTATGATTAGACTTTTACTTGAAAGATATATTCAAGATAAAGAAATAAAATTAGGATACAAACATGTATGGACACCAAGTTTAGGTAGTGTTGATTTATATAAAACATCTGGTCACTGGGATCATTATAAAGAAGATATGTTCCCTGTTATGAAGTTAGATGAAGAAGAATATGTATTAAGACCAATGAATTGTCCTCATCATATGATGATTTATAAAAATTCACTTCATTCATATAGAGATTTACCTATAAGACTTGCTGAAGTTGCTAATGACTTCAGATATGAAGCATCAGGTGCTGTTTGTGGTATAGAAAGAACAAGAGCATTTACTCAAAATGATTCACATATATTCTGCAGCAAAGAACAAATAAAAGATGAATTTGCAGGAGTAGTTAAATTAATACTTGACACTTATAAAGACTTTGGATTTAATGATTATGAATTTAGATTATCACTTAGAGATAAAGAAGATAAAGAAAAATATTTTGATGATGATGAAATGTGGGAAAGTGCTGAAAATGAACTTAGAAATGTTTTAACAGAACTTAATATTCCATTTTATGAAGCAAAAGGTGAAGCAGCATTCTATGGACCAAAACTTGATGTACAAGTTAAATCTGCTATTGGACATGATGTAACACTTTCAACTTGTCAACTAGATTTCCTTCTTCCAGAAAGATTTGATTTAAGTTATATAGATAAAGATGGAAGTAAAAAAAGACCAGTTGTTATTCATAGAGCTATTTTAGGATCATTAGATAGATTCTTAGCATTCTTACTAGAAGAAACAAAAGGAGCACTTCCACTTTGGCTTTCTCCAGTAGAAGCAACTATTATACCAGTTAATAATGAATATCATTTAAGATATGCTAAAACTATAGAAAATACTTTAAGAGAAAATAATATAAGAGTTGAACTTGATGATAGAGAAGAAAAACTTGGATATAAATTAAGAGAAGCAAACTTAAAGAAAATACCATTAGTTATTATTTTAGGTGATAAAGAAAAAGAAAATGGTAATATCTCATATAGAAAACATGGAAGTACTGAAACAATTACAATATCAATAGATGATTTTGTATTACTTTTAAATAATGAAATAAAAAAATATAGATAAATTTGATAGAAATATCAAATTTTTCTTATTTTAGGTAATAAAAAAAGTAACCATTTGGTTACTTAATTATTTGCTAGCTAATCTTCTAAGTATTCTTGCTTCTCTAGCTGTAGTTTTAAATCTAACACCATTTATTGTTACATATTGGAAATTTAATTTTTGTTTTCTTTTTGTTACATTTTTAGCGTGAGAAACGTTATTAGCCGAATTTGGTCTTTTTGCTGTTACTTTTTTAGACATTGTAATTCCTCCTTTAAAAAAACTTCTTGCTTAATAACTTTAACATATTATTCGTTTTAAGTCAATTATATTGTAATAATTTGGTATTTTGTGTACAATAAATGTAAGGAGGATTAATATGAATTATATACCATTAAGAGTTAAAACTAATTATTCCTTGCTTACTAGTTTAAATACTATAGAATCTTTAGCAAAAAGAGCAAAAGAGTTAAATATAAATGCACTATCGATAACAGATGATAATATGTTTGGAGTTATGGAATTTTATAAGACAATGCTTAAATATGATATAAAACCAATAATTGGTCTTGAAGTAAAGATAAATGATTATAGTATTTTACTTTATACAGAAAATTATAAAGGATATCAAAATTTATGTTATATATGTAGTAATGAAAAAACTATACAAATTCTAAAAGAAAATAGTGATAATGTATTATGTATTGTTCCTTATGAATCACTTAATATATATGATGAAATAAGTCCTTTTTATAAAAATATATTTGTATCATATAAAACAAAAGAAGAAAGAAATAATATAAAAAATAAAAAATGTGTATTTGCAAATGAAATAAGAGTATTAAATAAAGAAGATAAAGAATACTTAAAGTATTTATATATGATAAAAGATGGAGTTAAATTAAGTGATAAAAAAGAATATATATTTGATAACTATAATTATTTGTTAGATAATGATGAAGTACTTAATTTAATGGATAAAAATGATATTATTAATTATAAAATAATTATTGATAGTGTTAATTTAAAAATAGAAAAAAATACAGGTTTATTACCTAAATATAATGAAGATGAAAACTTTGATGAATTTAAATATTTAACAGAGTTATGCAAAAAAGGATTACTTAAAAGATTAGATAATAAAGTTCCTATAAAATACGCAGATAGATTAATGTATGAATTAAATATTATAAATAAAATGGGATTTTGTAATTATTTCTTGGTTGTATTTGATTATGTAAGATATTCAAAAAGAAATAATATATTAGTAGGACCTGGAAGAGGTAGTGCAGCTGGAAGCCTTGTTAGTTACTCACTTGGTATAACAGATATAGATCCAATTAAATATGATTTATTATTTGAAAGATTTTTAAATCCAGAAAGAGTAACAATGCCAGATATTGATATGGATTTTGATGCTTCAAGAAGAGATGAAGTAATAAAATATGTTGAAAATAAATATGGTAATAAAAGAGTTGCACAAATTCTTACATTTTCTACATTAAAAGCAAAACAAGTATTAAGAGATATATCTAGAATATTTGATATTCAAGCTCAAAAAACAGATGATTTTATTAAATTAATAGATTCTAATTTATCACTTTCAGAAAACAAAAAAAGTGATTTAGTAAAAGATAGATTGGAAAAAGATACATTATTAACTAGAATATATGATATTGCATCTCACCTTGAAAACTTAAAAAGACAAACATCAATTCATGCGGCAGGTGTAATTATATCTAGAGAAAACTTAGATAGATATATACCACTTTATAAAATATCAGATGATGAATTTATAACAGGTTATGATATGACATACTTAGAAGAACTTGGTTTACTTAAAATGGACTTTTTATCTATTACTAACTTGTCATTAATAAGCGAATTACTTTCAGAAATAAAAAGTGTTAACTTTTCTAAAATACCACTTGATGATAAAAAAACAATTGAACTTTTTAAAAGTGTAGATACAGATGGAATATTTCAGTTTGAATCAACTGGTATGAAAAATGTACTTAGAAAATTTAATGTTGAATCATTTGATGATTTAGCAGTTATAATAGCGTTATTTAGACCAGGGCCTATGGAAAATATAGATTCTTATATTAGAAGAAAAGAAGGTAAAGAAAAAGTTACATATTTAACTGATGACTTAAAACCTATTTTAGAAAGTACTTATGGAATAATTATCTATCAGGAACAAATAATGCAAATAGCGAATGTAATGGCAGGATACACTTTAGGTGAAGCTGATATTTTAAGAAGAGCCATGAGTAAAAAGAAACATGAAATAATGGATAGTGAAAGAGAAAAATTTATTTCAAGAAGTATAAATAAAGGCTATAGTGAAGAAGTAAGCAATAAAGTATTTGATTTAATTTACAAATTTGCTGATTATGGATTTAATAAATCACACTCTGTGGGATATGCGACTGTTTCATTTAAAATGGCATATTTAAAAGCACACTATAGAATATATTTTATGAAACATTTACTTACTATGGTATCTGGTAATGATGTTAAAACAAGACAGTATATAAATGAATGTAAAAATAATAATATAGAATTATTAATGCCATCAATAAATGATAGTGATTATGATTATAAAATAGAGAATAGTAAACTTAGATTTCCACTTACTGGTATAAAAAATATTGGACATTTAGTATGCAGAGAAATAATTGAAGAAAGAAAAAATGGTGAATATAAAAGTTTCTTTGATTTTATAAAAAGATGTTATGGTAAAAGCGTTAATAAAAAAACTATAGAGTCTTTAGTAAATGCAGGAGCGTTTGATATATTTAATTATAATCATAGAACATTAATTGAAAGTATTGATATTGGTATAAATTATGCTGAACTTGTAAAAGATTTAGGTGAAGAAGTTGTAAATGTTCCAGAACTTGATATAACAGAAGAATATGATTCATCAGAACTTATAAAAAGAGAATATGATTCATTTGGTTTTTATTTAAGTTATCACCCTGTACAAAATTATAGAAGAAATAATTTTACTACTATGGATATAAAAAATAATTTTAATAAGATTATAAATATATATTTACTTATTGATAATGTAAGAACTATTGTAACTAAAAAAGGTGAAAAAATGGCATTTATTACAGGGTCAGATGAATATGGTGAAATAGATATGGTTATGTTTCCAAGAACATATGAAAAGTACTATAATCTAAGTAAGGGTGAGGTAGTACTTATAAGTGCTAAAGTAGAAAAAAGAATTAATCAGTATCAATTAGTTATAAATAGTATTCAAAGATTCTAGAAATTTCTAGGATCTTTCTTTTATTGACATTTTTATATTTTATGGTATTATATAATTCACTAAAAAAGGGGATTATATTATGGAAGAAACATTTTTAGATAGTAAAGCAAATGATATGTTTTCTAAATTTAATAATAGTGATTTAAAATGTTTGTTAAATGAAATAGAAAAGTATTACTTAGAATATAGAGCAAGCCTTGGTTTACGCAAAAATATAACATTTGGGGTAGAAATTGAATATGAAAAAGTATCTAAGAGAACAGCCGATAAATTTATAACTGAAAATTATAAAAATTGGATTTCAGAAAAAGATGATTCATTAATTATTGGTGGCGAAATTATATCTCCTGTAATGAAGGATAAGAAAAAATACTGGAAAGAACTTAGGGAAATATGTGAATTTTTATCTAAAAGAAAAGCAGATACTCTTCATAATGCTGGTGGACATATTCATGTTGGTGCTTGCACATTAGGTGATGATCTTGATTCTTGGAAGAACTTTATAAAATTATATACTGTGTATGAACATATTCTTTCGAGATTTTTCTATGGAGATAAATTTACTGCTAGAAAACATATCCTTGAATTTGCAGAACCTGTCGCACCAATATTATATAATAGAATTGATGCATTTAATTCTTCGTCAACCATTCATTCTTTAAAATGGAAGTTTCCTGCAATGGATAAATGCCAAGCACTTAATTTTTGTAATGTAGATTTTTATAAACCTACATGTAATAATAAAAAAAATACAATAGAATTTAGAGGACCAAATGCATCATCTAATCATGTTATATGGCAAAATAATATAAATACATGTACAAAAATGTTAAATTCATCTAGAAATTTAGATACAGATTTTTTAGATTATAAATTAAGTAATGGTAATTTTACTTATGATAAAATGAAATATAGTGAAGTAAATATAGAAGAAGCACTTGAATTTGTCGATTTGATTTTTGATAATGATTTAGATAAAGTATATTTTTTAAGACAATATATAAAAAATTATGAAGAAAATTTTAAAACAAATAAAGCAGTTATGGCAAAAAGATTTGTTAAGTAGGTGTAGTTATGTTAAGAAAGTATTATTTAGCGTATGGTAGTAATTTAAATTTAGAACAGATGAAAAAAAGATGTCATAGTTTTAAAGTAATAGATACAATTAATTTACAAGGTTATAGATTAGTATATAAAGGTTCAGAAGATAATTATGCTTATTTAACTATTGAAAAATGTGAAAATTCATATGTTCCGCTTGCTTTATTTTCTATATCTTTATTTGATACAATTGCTTTAGATAACTATGAAGGATATCCATTTTTTTATTCAAAAAAATATTTTACTGTAGATGTAGAAGATAAAGAAAAAGATGCATTTTTATATGTTATGAATAATGATAATGATTATCATATTCCATCAGATGAATATGTAGAAATATGTAAAAAAGGATATAAAGATTTTAATTTTGATGAAGCAATATTAGATAAAGCATATAGTGATACATGCAAAAACATTAAAAAACTAGAGTTAAAAAGATAAAAGATGGTATTTTTACTATATTTTTATTCTTTTCCTATTTACAAAAAGAAAAATATCCGTTATAATTTATGTTGTAGTTTTGATTAAAAACAAGGAAAGAAGATGTATATCTCACCTGACTTATAATTAAGTAAGTAGGTCAAAGGCCATTTAAAATATAAATATTTTATTGTCTTTGATATTAGGGTGAATACATTGTATTCATTTTTTATTTGGAGGTGTTTTGCTATAGCAAAGGAAAAAGATGTGCTTATTAATGAGCAAATAAGAGCGAAGGAAGTTCTTGTAATTGGACCAAAAGGAGAACAACTTGGTCTAAAAAGTAGGGAAGATGCATTAACACTTGCATCTGTCGCAGGTTTTGATTTAGTACTTATGAATGCTAATGCTGAAAAACCAGTATGCAAACTTATGGATTACAATAAGTATAAGTACGAAAAAGCAAAGAAGATGAAAGAAGCTTCAAAGAAACAAAGAGAAAATAACACTGAATTAAAAGAGTACAGATTATCAGTAAATATTGATATTCATGATTTTAATACTAGAGTTAAACAAGCAAGTAAATATCTAGAAAAAGGTCACAGAATCAAGGCTAGTATAAGATTTAGAGGAAGAGAAATGGCACATACAGAACTAGGAAAAGATGTACTTATAAGATTCGCAGATGCGTTAAAAGAATTTGGTGCTGTAGAAAAACAACCAACTATGGAAATGAGAAGTATGTATATGATGATTGCACCAATAAAGAAGGAAGGAAAGTAAAATGGGAAAAATTAAGTTAAAAACACATAAGGGAACTAAAAAATCTTTAACAAAAAGAAATAGTGGTTCAGTAAAATTCAAAAAACCAGGTACTGGACATTTAACTGGTAAATATTCAGCAGATAGAAGTAGAAATTTAAGAAAGGGTTCAGGATTATCTAGTTCAGATTCAAAGAAATTAAAGAATCTATTAGATAGAATGAACTAAGATTAGGTGGTGAAAAAGTATGGCAAGAGTAAAAGATGGAAAAATAACAAAGGCTAAACATAAAAAAATATTAAAACAAGCAAAGGGTTATTTTGGTAGTAAACATAGATTATTTAAAACTGCTAAAGAACAAGTAATGCATTCAGGTAAATATGCATATAGAGATAGAAGACAAAATAAGAGAAATTTCAGAAAATTATGGATTACACGTATTAATGCAGCATGTAGAAATAACGATATTAGTTATTCTAAATTCATTGATGGATTAAATAAAGCTAATGTTGTAATCAATAGAAAAATGCTTTCAGAACTTGCAATCAGTGATGAAAAAGCATTTGCTGAATTAGTTAAGACTGCTAAAGATGCTTTAAATGGAAAAGTTGCTCCTAAAAAAGTAGAAGCAAAAAAAGAAGTTAAAGCTGAAGTAAAAGAAGAAAAGAAAGAAACTACAGATTTATCTAAAATGACAGTTGCAGAACTTAAAAAACTTGCTAGTGAAAGAAAAATTGCTGGAGCTAGTACAATGAAAAAAGCTGAATTATTAGAAGCTTTAAAATAATTTAAAAAGAAATTACAAGGAAACTTGTGATTTTTTTTGCTTTTTAGGGGAAAAGTAGTGTTTTACGGAGAATAAAACATATGAGAGGATATTTTAAAAGTATTCTTATCATAACGAAAGGAGGGAAAACATGGAGACATTTTACACATGCAGAAATGATCGTGCATTTAAAGAGGTTTTCTTAAATCCTAATAATAGTGATTTATTAAAAGCACTACTTGAGTTTATTCTTAAAATAAAAATTGATAAGTTAGAAATTAAAAAAACAGAATTATTAAGTGGTAATGTAAATATTAAAGATAAAAGAGTAGATGCAATAGTGCATACTGGTAATAAAAAAATTGAAATAGAAATTAATTCACAAAATAAAGATTATCTTCATGCTAGAAGTACCGCATATATTTGTAATATATATCAGTCTAATGCAAATGTTGGTGATACATATAATGAAGACACAGATATTGTGCAAGTTAATTTAACATGGGGATTAGGCAGAAATAACGATGAAATGAAAATATATAAGATAA
>ERZ827440.1260-NODE-1260-length-29015-cov-3.505801_pt1 | contig 29015 bp, 25 predicted proteins | sample MGYA00519774_ERZ827440 | MGnify/ENA primary metagenome ERZ827440 (study PRJEB31778, sample SAMEA3449302) | human gut metagenome | biome: human gut; feature: human-associated habitat; material: faeces | place: United Kingdom | collected 2010/2012 ... | reverse complement strand
GTCATTGGGAAACTGAGAAGGCAGGATGCAAAAATGCGGATTTTTCTATATGGTACGAGCCACAAGACCTGCTTTGATGTTATTTTATTAACATTTTCATATGAGGCGCCGGTTAGTATTCCGGGGCTTTGCCTTGCATGAATTGTGATTTGTCACAGGAACACTCAGCTGTGGTAATTTTATATTAATTACCGCAGTTTTTTTTATTGCGGTAAACAAAAATTTTTTGCCGAAATGACGGCGGAAGGGGATTTTTTATGAAAAGGTTTTTAAGTATTTTATTGGTGTTTGCGCTTTTGCTGTGCAATGTAGGCGTTTTTGCCGAAGAAAGTGCGGACACGCCCTATTTTGAGAATATTCAATTTCTCGCATCTTCGATTAAAAACTATCGTACAGAGTATGAATTTTCGTCGGAGAATACCGAGTACAGGCTGGAGCTCAGTAAATACAGCGTAACTAAGCTTACACTTCAAAGCACAACCGTGTACGATACCGAAAGGTTCAATGCCGAAGCGCAATATTTAGATTCCGCAGGTGCGTCACAAAGCGTTACGGTTAAATCCGGTGCGATAACATATCTTGAAAATATACCGTTCGGGGAAACCGATGTAAAAATTTCGATTTGGGACAAAGAAAATCCCGATAATAAAACGGTATATACCTTCCTTGTAACCAGACCTCGTGATACCACAAAAACAATAAAGGCAAACGGTATCAGCATTTCTCCCATATCTCGTGCCGCTTTGCCCACAAAATATGAGGGGAATCCCGAAGGAACAATGCTGAAGCTTTCAGATGACGGGGAATCTTTTTTGGGAACAGGTGTTTCGGCAACCCATTATTCGTATAAATGCTTTGTTTTCAGCGATGTGGAGGAGTTTAAGCTTTCCGTAACGGGCACTACTGCATTTGAGCATATAAGATATTCTGTAGATGATGAAAACCTGTCGGAGTTGCCTATCGGCGGCGGAACCACAGATAATATAGGCTTTAACGGCAAGGCTTTCGTTACGGTCAAAATCCAAGTGCTGGACGACGAAGCCTATACTAAAAATAAGCAGCAGGGAAATGACGGCTTTTTTGGAAGCGAGCCTACCGAATATACTGTTATTGTTCAAAATGCCGATGTAACTTTTGAGGGTTCTCAGATAAAATCCGCATCAACAGGAGGCGGTGATTGGTATCCCTGTGCATTTTCGCCCGATAGGTATTCATACACTATCGTTACCTCGGGCGATGTTACCGAGGAAACGCTTCAATTCACAGTACCCGAAGGCGCAACCGTCAGCTTGGGTGATGTGCAGGAGGGTGTATATTCGCTTACACTTACAAGTAAAAGGCAGTCCGTCAAGGTAACCTCAAGGGACGGAAAAACCGAGGATACATACAGCTTTGAGCTTAAGCAAAGATCTGCCGGCTATCCTGAAAGAGTGGTTGATTACCTTTGCGTTAACAGTCAATATACAAATGGCGTAGGGTTCGGAAACGCCGCAACTCCGTGGGTTTCGCTGTACGGAAGCATTGTTTCCCTGGGTAATTTCGGCGGATATATTACATACTATTACGACGAGCCCATAATAGATAATCCCAACAGCAAATACGGTATTGACTTTTATGTGTACGGAAATGCAAGCAAGGATACATCAACCTCCACCAAAACAAGCTTTTTTGAGCCTGCTCAGGCTTGGGTTTCGGAGGACGGAGAAAACTGGTATGCGCTTGCAGGCTCTGCTCATTACGATGACGGCGTTACATGGGACTACTCTGTTACATACGAGAAAACAGCAAGCGGAAAAACCGCATGGACAGACAGTTTCGGAAATAAAAATGACGGCACATCCTATTGCGGTGCATACCCCTTATCCGCCGTATATAATATGAACACCCTTGCAAATTCAGATAAAATGACGCTTTCGGGGATTGCTTTGCCTGCAAGAAACGGTGAAATTGCCGTTTTCGGAGATGTAACCGACAGCTATCCCGTAAAGTGGGGATATGCTGATTGCTTCCCGAACGGTACAAAGGGTGCAGATGTTAACCCTTATACGGATAACGAGGACTTCTCTTTGAGTGCCAACGGCTTTGATTTAAGCTGGGCGGTTGATGAGAACGGTTACCCGATTGACACCTCCGAAAAGGAATTTCATTATGTTAAGCTTGTGACTGCGTCTAATATATGGCACAAGGGCTTTGGGGAGAAATCACCGGAAATTTCAGGAGTTTTAAAGGCGACCGAAGGTACTGAGCCGGTTGGCAAAACAGCCGCACCTTCCTCCTTTGCGGTAGTGTGCGGCGATGAGATAAAAACGGTTGAGCTTTCCGACGAGCAAAGAATTTACGATGTGGATGCTAAAGACGCCGAAGTGGTTTCGATTTCTGTAAACGGTGCGTCGGAGGACGATAATATTTATATAAACAATACTCGCATATCGTATGGCGAGACGGAAGAAATCGGGTTCTCTGCACTCTCATCGGAAAGGCTTGTCAGGGTTGTTGTTCAAAACGGCGATAAGGAGCCGTTGATTTATATTCTGAGGCTTCAAAGGACTGCACATGATTTAACCGAGCTTATTAAGGATATAAAGCTCTCAGAAGGCACTGCCACCAAAAAAGAAACAGAGGACGGCACATTATATACCTCATCGGTAGACAGCAAAACAGACTATATAACCATTTCCCCGACAGTAGATGAGGGAACGGAAATTTTAATTAACGGCGAGGTGCTTTCGGACAGCTATCCTCTTAAAACTGGCGAGAACGAATTTGAAATTCATGCGGCAGACGGAAAGCGGGAACAGACTGTAAAGCTTGTAATTCTGCGTAGCTCCGCTCCTTCATCGTCAGGCACGATAAAGGTATATTTTACATTGCTCGGTGACGAAATTCACGGAGAGGACGGAAGCGTGCATACGCTTAAAAAAGGCAATCTTACTACATGGATGCCAAAAACTTCGATTACGGTGGATTCGGGTGCAACAGTTCTTGATGTTATAGAAAAGGCGACTGAAGGCAAGTATGCGATTTCAAATCCCGGAGGGAATTACATCACTGAAATTGACGGGCTTTCAGAGCAGTCAAACGGGCCGCTTTCGGGTTGGATGTACACGCTTAACGGGACATATCCCGATAAGGGTATAGCGGAACAAGCTGTCAAAAACGGTGATAGTATTGTGTTTCACTATACCGATGATTTCATGAAAGAATTTGAGGAGGAAAAGCCGATTTCGGGAGGCCCCTCGTCACCCTCTCATGTAAGTAAACCGAAGGAAGAAATGATTGAAGATGAAACGCCGCAAATGCAGTTTGCCGATGTTTCGCCTGATGCATGGTATTATGATTGTGTAAAGTATGTATTTGAGAAAAATCTTATGCAGGGAACGGACAAGGGCTTTGAGCCGGAAACAAATATGTCAAGAGCAATGCTTGTTACGATTCTTTACAGAATTGCAAATCCCGAGCCTTCAAATGCCAAAAGCGCATTTTCCGATGTTGCGGTTGGAAGCTGGTATGAGGAGGCTGTTAATTGGGCGGCGGAATGTGGTATTGTTAGCGGTGTGAGCAAGGAGGAATTTGCGCCCGATTCCGATATTTCCCGTGAACAGCTTGCGGCGGTGCTTTACAGATTTGCCGAGAAGTACGGTTGGGACACAAGTAATTGTGCGGATATTTCCGGCTTTTCCGATGCAAGCGATGCTTCGGAGTGGGCAAAGGATGCACTCGGTTGGGCAAATTACATGGGCATAATCAGCGGAACAAGTGAAACCGAGCTTTCTCCGAAAAAGTCCGCTACACGTGCTGAGGTTGCGTCAATCCTTATGAGATTTTGCGAAATTAAAGGGGATATACAATGAAAAGATTGATTTCTTTATTTATAAGTGTTATAGTTTTATTAAATACTTCAATCGGTGTTTTTGCTTTTGAGCCCTGCATGGAGGCGGTTGGACGACAGCTTTATGAAACGGTGGAAAATCCCACATTGGGCTCAATAGGCGGAGATTGGGCGGTTTTCGGGCTTGCAAGAAGCGAAATACAAGTGCCCGAAGGCTATTTTGAGAGGTATTATAAGTCGGTTGAGGAATATGTTAAAAATTGCGGCGGTGTTTTATCAAATAACAAATATACCGAGTATTCAAGGGTTGCGATTACTCTTACCGCAATCGGGGAAAACCCCGAGAATGTATCGGGATTTAATCTTATAAAGCCCCTTGCGGATTATGAAAAAACGGTAAAGCAGGGGATAAACGGGGCGATTTGGGCTCTTATTGCTCTTGATTGCGGCAATTACGAAATTCCGGAAAATACCGAAGCTAAGGTTAAGGCAACAAGGGAAATGTATGTAGATCATATTCTTAATAAACAAAATCCCGACGGCGGCTGGGCTTTGTCGGGAGAAATATCGGACCCCGACATAACGGGCATGGCGCTTTCTGCGCTTGCCCGTTACACGGATGATGAAAATGTAAAAGAAGCGTCGGAAAAAGCGTTGCTTTGCATGTCTGAAATGCAAGATGAAAACGGCGGATTCAACTCTTGTGAAAGCAGTGCGCAAATGATTGTTGCACTTTGCGAGCTGGGAATTTCAATCGACGATGAAAGGTTTACAAAAAACGGCAAGTCCCTGCTTGATAATATGCTTATGTACTATGACGGTAAAGGCGGTTTTAAGCATACCTTGAGCGGTGAGGTCAATCAAATGGCGACGGAGCAGGGCTTTTACGCTCTTGCGGCTCTTTGGCGCGCGAAAAACTGCAAGCGGTCGCTTTATGACATGGCGAGCAGTGCATTTTCGGACATAAAAGGAAGGGCGGAGCAGGAAAAAATCGAAGCATTGTATGAAAGAGGCATTATAAGCGGAAAGAGCGAAAATAAATTTGAGCCTCAAAGTACGATGACTCGGGCGGAATTTTCAACGATAATAGTAAATGCTCTTGAGCTTAACGATAGCTGTGATTCGGGCTTTTACGATGTAACGCCTAAGGATTGGTTTTATGACAGCGTTAATATAGCATATGCCTGCGGCATTATAAGCGGTGTATCAAATACCGAGTTTAACCCAAGCGGCACCATTACCCGTGAGCAGGCTTGCGCAATGCTAAAAAGGGCGGCGGCACTTTTCGGAAAGGATATTAAAACGGATTTGTCATGCCTTTCGGGATTTTCCGATTACGCCGAAATATCCGATTGGTCAAAAGAGGATGTTGCGTACTGCATTAATGCGGGGATTGTAAGCCGAAATAATACGATAAAGCCCCGTGAGGCGGTTACAAGAGCCGAGATTGCGGTGATGATTTATAATTTGACGGAACTTTTGGGAGAGTGAAGCCTTTGAAAAAGTATAAAAGCCTGTTTGCTTTAGCGGCGGTAGCGGTGCTTGCTTTGATAATCGCATTTTTCGCAGGCACAGAGTCGCACGAAAGTGAAACGGCAGTTGATGTACCCCAAGCTTCGTCCGATACTGTTGTTAAGCATAAGGTTACAACAATAGAAGTTCCTTATGAGGAAGTGCCTTCTGAGCCGGAAGAAATCCCTGAGGTTTCAAAGCCGGAAGAAAACAAGCCTCAGGAAAGCCACGAAAAGAAAGAGAAGACCTGTTTGCTTTCTGTAAGGTGCGATACGATACTTAATAATCTTGACTCTTTGGATGAGGATAAAATAGAAATCATACCGAAGGACGGTATCATACTCGGGGAAAAAACAGTTCCTATTAATGACGGCGACAGCGTTTTTGATGTTCTTCAAAGGGAGCTAAGGAATAACAATATTCACCTCGAATTTGTGAAAACTCCTGCATTTAACAGCGCATATATCGAAGGTATTGCAAATATTTACGAATTTGACTGCGGAGAACTGTCGGGTTGGATGTATAAGGTTAACGGAGAGATTCCCGATTACGGATGTTCTCTTTATTATCTCAAGGACGGCGATAAGGTAGAATGGGTATATACCTGCGACTTGGGTGCGGATATCGGAGGTTAAGATAAATGATTCAAGCATATTTCGGAGCGGGAAAGGGCAAAACAACTGCCGCAATCGGCGCGGCGATAAGATTTTTGGGAAGCGGTGGAAATGTTCTTTTTGTGCAGTTCCTTAAAAATAACGATTCGTCGGAATTTAACTGCTTAAAGAATATTCCGGACATAAATTTTATGTGTGCCGATGAACGCTATGAGCTTTTTGATAATCGGGATAAGCGGCGTTTTTCTTTATTTTCGGACTCCTATAATAAGCTGTTGTTTGAAGAAGTAAAGGGAAAACTTAATTGCTGTAAAATGCTTGTTTTGGACGAAGTGCTGGATGCGGTAAGTCTTGGATATATCGGTGAGGATAAGCTTTTGGAGTTTTTAACGAGCCTTTGCGATACGGAGGTTATCCTGACCGGACACAGCATATCCGAAAAAATCAAGGATATTTGCGACTATGTGTCCGAGATAAAGGAAATAAAGCACCCGTATTCAAAGGGTGCTTTGCCGCGAAAGGGGATTGAGTTTTGAAATGAGAGAGTTCTGCAAGTTTCACCCCGTTGTTAATCTTATATATTTTGTGTTTGTGATCGGATTCAGTTGTCTGTTTTTGCATCCTTTATGCGTAGGATTATCCCTTGCTTGCGGATTTGTGTATTCCGTAATGCTGAAGGGCAGAAAAGCAATAAAAACAAATCTTTTGTATATCCTGCCGGTGCTTATATTAACCATGCTTATAAACCCTGCATTCAACCACGAGGGAGTTACTGTTTTAATGTATCTTCCAAGCGGAAATCCCCTAACGGCAGAGTCGGTTGCGTGCGGTGCCTGCTCGGCATTAATGCTTGTTGGAGTGATCCTTCATTTTTCGTGCTTTAATGAGGTTATGACGAGCGACAAGATAATTTATATTTTCGGAAAAATTCTGCCTTCGGTTTCACTTATAATTTCCATGACTTTGCGGTTTGTTCCGAAGTTTTCAAAACAGCTTAAGGCGGTGTCGAACGCCCAAAGGTGCATGGGAAGGGGCGGTACGGACGGCAAATTGATTGACAGAATAAAACACGGGCTTGATATTATTTCCATAATGATAACATGGGCGCTCGAAAATGCTGCAGATACGGCGGACAGTATGAAATCACGAGGCTACGGCATAGAAGGGAGATCTGCTTATTCGATATACACATTTGATAATAGGGATAAAAAGGCACTTTTTGTCATATTGGCTTTAGGTGTTTTTACTCTTTTCGGATACTTTTCGGGGGAAATGAGCATAAGCTTTTTTCCGTATATTAAGACATCTGAGGTTTCGCTTTATGGCTTAAGCGTATTTTTGTCCTTTGCACTGCTTTGTATGTATCCGATTATTGTTGAGATTTGTGAGGTGATAAAATGGAAAGCTTTAAGGTCGAAAATTTAAGCTTTTCCTATCCGAAAGAACAGGAAAAAGCACTGGACGGCATAAGCTTTAGCGTAAAGACGGGCGAATTTGTGCTTGTTTGCGGAAAATCGGGATGCGGAAAAACAACGCTTTTAAGACTTCTGAAACCCACTTTGGCACCTTGCGGCATAAAGACAGGTGAAATTTACTGTTTCGGTAGACCTGCGTGTGAGCTAAGCGAAAGGGAGCAGGCGGCGAAGATAGGCTTTGTATTGCAAAATCCCGATAACGGACTTGTAACGGATAAGGTATGGCACGAGCTTGCGTTCGGTCTGGAAAGCCTGGGACTGAAAACACCCGAAATAAGAACAAGAGTTTCGGAAATGGCGTCATATTTCGGTATTCAGAATTGGTTTTATAAAAATGTTTCGGAGCTTTCGGGAGGACAAAAGCAAATTCTTAATCTTGCGTCCGTTATGGCAATGGGGCCTTCCGTGTTAATACTCGATGAACCTACAAGTCAGCTTGACCCAATAGCCGCACAGGAGTTTCTGTCAACCCTCAAAAAAATAAATCGTGAGCTGGGGGTAACGGTCATTCTTTCGGAGCACCGTTTGGAGGAGGGATTTGCGGCAGCCGATAGGGTAATCGTTATGGATAGCGGAAAAATAGTTGCAGATGATTCCCCCTGTCAGGTCGGCGAAATAATAAAAGAATCAAATCCCGACATATATTCTGCGTTTCCCACACCTGTCAGGGTACATGGGAGCGTAAAAAGCAATTTGCCATGCCCGGTAAGCGTAAGGGACGGAAGGGTGTGGCTTGAAAAATTCTCCGAGAGCAACAGGCTTTATCCCGAGCTTATTCCAAAGGATAAAGAGCCGACAGCCTTTGATACTGCGATTGATTTTAAGGATGTTTGGTTCAGATATGAAAAGAATCAGCCCGACATAGTAAAGGGACTCAGCTTCAGCGTAAAAAAAGGGGAGCTTTTTTGTATTCTGGGCGGAAACGGGTGCGGAAAAACCACCGTTTTGTCATTGATTTCCGGCATAAATAAGCCGTACAGAGGTAAAATTTCGATAAACGGCGAGAATGTCCTTAAAGCAAAGAACCTTTATTCCGGTCTTTTGGGCGTTCTTCCTCAAAACCCTCAAACGGTTTTCCTCAATAAAACGGTAAGGCTTGATTTAATGGGAATGTTGCCTCCAAAATTGCCTCGGGAGGAAAAAAACGAAAGAATACAAAAGATTGCCTCGCTTTGCAGATTGTGCGATCTTTTGGATAAGCACCCCTATGATCTGTCGGGAGGGGAGCAGCAAAGGGCGGCACTTGCAAAGGTTTTGCTGGCAGACCCGGAAATTCTTCTTCTCGATGAGCCGACAAAAGGCATGGACGCTATGTTTAAGGAGGAATTTGCCGAAATTCTTTCCGATTTGAAAAAATCGGGAAAAACGGTTATTATGGTTTCCCACGATATAGAATTTTGTGCGGAATATGCCGACAGGTGTGCACTTGTTTTTGACGGAAGCATAACGAGCGAAGGCAGACCGAGGGAGTTTTTTAAAGGCAAGAGCTTTTATACAACCTCGGCGAACCGCATGGCGAGGACGAGCCTTCCGGATGCCGTTCTGGCGGAGGACATCATAAAAGCTTGCGGCGGAACTGTTAGAGAAAAACGAGCATCCGAGCCGCAGAAAAGAGCCAAGGTAACCGAAGCTGAAGGTATAAAAGCCGAAAAAAGAAACAAGAAAATTTCAAAAAGAGCCTTGATTTCAATATTTTCGGTACTGATTTTAATTCCCCTTACGATTTATGCCGGAGGTGCGCTTTTCGGAAACAGGAAATATTATTTTACAAGCCTTCTTATAATTTTTGAGACCATGATACCGTTTTTTATGCTGTTTGAATCACGAAAGCCCAAGGCGAGAGAACTTATTGTGATAAGCGTTCTGTGTGCATTGGCAGTGGCGGGGAGGGCGGCATTTTTCATGACACCGCAGTTCAAGCCGGTCATAGCGATAATAATTGTATCGGCAGTGTGCTTCGGGAGCGAAACGGGATTTTTGATTGGCGCTGTTACCGCCTTTGTTTCAAACTTCTTTTTCGGTCAAGGTCCGTGGACACCGTGGCAGATGTTTGCTTTCGGGCTCATCGGTTTTTTGACGGGTGCGCTTTTTCAAAATGGATTTCTCGGAAAATCAAAGACAACGCTTTCTGTTTACGGCTTTTTTGCAACGCTTATTATTTACGGCGGAATAATGAATCCGTCTTCTGTAATTATGTCACAAAACAAGCTTACCCTCGGAATGCTTTTATCTTCATATGCGGCAGGTTTTCCCTTTGATTTGATACATTCTGTATCCACGGCGGTGTTTTTATGGCTTATTTCCGCCCCGATGATTGAAAAACTTGAAAGAATTAAATTAAAACACGGATTTTCATTGACCTGACGGAAAAAATATAGTATAATTAATGTGAAGGCTGGTGACGAAATGAACTTACTGCATATGAAGTATGCCCTTGAGGTTGCAAAAATGGGTTCGCTGTACAAAGCTTCCGAAAAATTGCTTGTTGCGGTTCCCAATATCAGTCGTTCCATTAAAGAGCTTGAAGCCGATTTGAAAATCACAATCTTTGAAAGAACAACAAAGGGCATGAGCCTTACCCCCGAAGGGGAAGAATTCATTGCTTTGGCAAAGAGTATTCTCGGTCAGATTGAGCAAATGGAAAAGTATTATCGTGAGGGGCCGACAAAAAAACAGAGATTTTCGATTTCCGTTCCTCGCGCCTGCTATATTTCCGAAGCGTTTGCGGAGTTTTCAAAAATGCTTTCAAAGGATTCGGCTGAGATTTTTTATAAGGAAACCAATTCGGAAAGAACCATACAGAATATGCTTAATCAGGATTATAAGCTGGGCATCGTAAGATATGCGGAGAATTATGACGGTCATTTCAAGGCAATGCTTGAAGATAAGGGCTTTGTTTATGAGCTTGTTACGGAGTTTACCTATTCTCTTATAATGAGCAGGGATAATCCCCTTGCAAAAAAACAGGAAATCAGATTTGATGATTTGAGCGGCTGTATAGAAATTGCACACGCCGACCCGTATGTTCCTTCAATGCCGCTTTCAAAGGTGGTTAAGGAGGAGCTTCCCGATAACGTAAACAGGCGGATTTACATTTTTGAAAGGGCAAGCCAGTTCGATTTGCTCGAAAAAAATCCCGAAACCTTTATGTGGGTGTCGCCGGCTCCGCAGAGCCTTCTTGATAAGTACAATCTTGTTCAGAAAAAATGCGTGGATAACAAAAGAGTGTATAAGGATATTTTGATATATAAAAAAGGGTATAAGCTTACAAAACTCGATAAAAGTTTCCTTACAAAGCTTTGCGATTCAAAAAGAAAAATGTTTGGTTAGAAGCGTGTTATCAGAATTGATAACACCCCTTATACAATTTAAGAATTCCAAAGGTTTAAAAAGTATGTTAAAATATTAACAAAGTCAAAAGCGGTTATTTTGAGCGGGTATGAAAAATGTGTAATGTCGAAATTCCGTCAAAATAACAATCTAATATTTGGGAGGACTTAAAATGGCAAAGAAGAAGTACGAGTACGAAATCGTTGATAGTGTGGAAAAGCTTGAAGAAGCGTTGGAACGGGTAAGAAAGGCACAGAAGATTTTTGCATCATATACACAGCAGCAGGTTGACAAAATCTTTTTGGCTGCTGCGTCCGCTGCCAACAAGGCGAGAATCCCTCTTGCAAAAGCGGCGGTTGAAGAAACCGGAATGGGTGTTGTTGAGGATAAGGTTATCAAAAACAACTATGCGGCAGAATATATTTACAATGCGTATAAGGATACAAAAACCTGCGGTGTTATTGAAGAAGATAAGGCTTTCGGTATCAAAAAAATTGCCGAACCGATAGGTGTTGTTGCGGCGGTTATTCCTACGACAAATCCTACATCAACGGCAATTTTTAAGTGTCTGCTTGCTCTCAAAACAAGAAATGCAATAATCATTTCACCTCATCCGAGAGCTAAAAACTCCACAATAGCGGCAGCTAAGCTTGTTTTGGAGGCTGCGGTTGAGGCAGGCGCACCGGAGGGTATTATAGATTGGATTGATGTTCCCAGCCTTGAAATGACAAATCTTGTCATGAAGGAAGCGGACATAATTTTGGCAACGGGCGGCCCCGGAATGGTTAAGGCGGCATATTCCAGCGGAAAGCCGGCACTTGGCGTAGGCGCAGGAAACACACCGGCTATCATTGACGATACTGCTGACATTCTTCTTGCGGTAAACTCGATTATTCATTCAAAAACCTTTGATAACGGTATGATTTGCGCATCGGAGCAGTCTGTTATTGTTCTTGAAAGCATTTACGATACCGTAAAAGAGGAATTTGCAAAAAGAGGCTGCTACTTCTTAAGCGATATTGAAACAGAGCTTGTCAGAAAGACAATTATCATAAACGGTGCGCTGAACGCGAAAATCGTAGGTCAGCCTGCCGCAAAAATTGCGAAGCTTTCGGGCGTTGAGGTTCCCGAGGGTACGAAAATTCTTATCGGCGAGGTTGAATCAGTTGATCTTTCCGAGGAATTTGCTCACGAAAAGCTTTCTCCGGTTCTTGCAATGTACAAGGTTAAGGACTTCTCCGAGGCTCTCGATAAAGCTGAAAGACTTGTTGAGGACGGTGGCTTCGGACATACATCCTCGGTTTATCTTAACGATGTTACGGAAACAGAAAAGCTTAATGAATTTGCTTCTCGCATGAAAACTTGCAGAATTTTGGTTAATACTCCTTCTTCCCACGGCGGCATCGGTGACCTTTATAACTTCAAGCTTGCACCGTCTCTTACACTCGGTTGCGGCTCATGGGGTGGTAACTCGGTATCGGAAAATGTCGGTGTAAAGCACCTTATAAATATCAAAACAGTTGCGGAAAGAAGGGAAAATATGCTTTGGTTCAGAGCTCCTGAAAAGGTTTACATCAAAAAAGGCTGCTTGCCTGTAGCGCTTGACGAACTCAAAAATGTTATGGGTAAAAAGAGGGCGTTTATCGTAACCGATACCTTCCTTTATGAAAACGGTTATACAAAGCCTATCACCGATAAGCTTGACGAACTCGGCATAGCTCATACAACCTTCTTTAACGTTCAGCCAGACCCGACGCTTGAAAATGCTACAAACGGCGCCGCTCAGATGTCGGCATTCAGGCCCGATACAATCATAGCACTCGGCGGCGGTTCAGCTATGGATGCCGCTAAAATCATGTGGGTTCTTTATGAGCATCCCGAAGCTGACTTCATGGATATGGCAATGAGATTTATTGATATAAGAAAGAGGGTTTATACCTTCCCGAAGATGGGCGAAAAGGCTTACTTTATCGCAATCCCGACTTCGGCAGGAACAGGCTCGGAGGTTACTCCTTTTGCGGTAATCACAGATGAAAAGACAGGAGTTAAGTATCCTTTGGCTGACTATCAGCTTTTGCCTAACATGGCTATTGTTGATACCGATTTCCATATGTCCGCACCCAAAGGGCTCACTGCCGCATCAGGTATTGACGCGGTTACACACGCACTTGAAGCTTATGCTTCAATGCTTGCAACAGACTATACGGACGGGCTTGCACTTAAGGCTCTTAAAACGATATTTGAATATCTGCCGATGGCTTACGATAACGGTCAGACAGATGTTACCGCACGTGAAAAGATGGCAAACGCCGCAACTATGGCAGGTATGGCATTTGCAAATGCCTTCTTGGGTGTATGTCACTCAATGGCTCACAAGCTCGGTGCATTCCACCATTTGCCCCACGGTGTTGCCAACGCTCTGCTTATAGAGGAGGTACTGAGATTTAACTCCTCGGATGCTCCCGCAAAAATGGGTACCTTCTCCCAGTACGATCATCCTCATACTCTTGCCCGTTACGCAGAGGTTGCGGATTATCTCGGGGTTAAGGGCGAAAGCGACCGCGAAAAGCTTGAAGGTCTTATAAAAATGATTAACGATCTTAAGGCAAGGGTTGGAATTAAGCCTACCATAAAGGATTACGGTGTTGACGAAAAGGTATTCCTCGACAGACTTGACGAAATGGTTGAGCAGGCGTTTGACGATCAGTGCACCGGTGCAAATCCCAGGTATCCTCTTATGTCTGAAATCAAGCAGATGTATCTTAATGCATACTACGGAAAGCATTTTGAAGAAAAGGATATGCCCTCTGCAAAAGACATAAAGGTCGATGTAAAGCCCGACGCCGTAAAGGCAGCATACAAAAAGGGTAAAAAAGCGTAATCTAAAAATTGTAGGAGGATTAAAATATGAAGCTTGACAGAGTTATTGCAGTAAGAAACAATAAAACAATATATCGTGACGGCGAAAAGTGTATTAAGGTTTTCAATGAGGATTACTCAAAGTCCGATGTTCTTAACGAAGCGTTGAACCAGGCAAGAATTGAAGAAACCGGACTTAATATTCCGAAAATCCTTGAGGTAACAATGGTTGACGGGAAGTGGGCAATTGTTACGGAATTTATAAAGGGAAAAACTCTTGCACAGCTCATGGAGGAAAATCCCGGTAAGAAGGACGAGTATCTTGAATTGCTCGTTGACCTTCAGCTTGAGGTTCATTCAAAGAAATCCCCGCTTCTTAACAGGCTTAAGGATAAGATGAACCGCAAAATCAGCGAGAGTGACCTCGATGCCACAACCCGTTATGACCTCCATACAAGACTTGAGGGTATGCCCAAGCATACAAAGGTTTGCCATGGCGATTTTAACCCTTCAAACATTATTATTGCGGAGGATGGCACTCCCTATATTCTTGACTGGGCGCACGCAACTCAGGGAAATGCTTCTGCGGATGCGGCAAGAACTTATCTTATTTTCTGGCTTAACGGCGATATTGAGGGCGCAAAAAAGTATCTTGATTTATTCTGCAAAAAGAGCGAAACCGCAAAACAGTATGTTCAAAAATGGATGCCTATTGTAGCGGCTTCACAGTCTGTAAAGGGCAACGCCAAGGAACGGGAATTCCTGCTCTCCTGGGTAGATGTTGTAGATTACGAATAACAATCGTAAAAAAACTCTATAGAAAATATCTCTTATCGTTTATTTCCCTGCGGATAAGAGATTCCAATTACTATTTGAGCCGAGCGGGGCGGCGGAATGGAGATTAAATGCGAAAGTGCCTTTCGCATTAGCCTCCGGCGGATTTTAATGCCCGTGCGAACTTTTCCTCGGCAAAGCCTTCGGAAAACGCACATGGGCGTAATAATCTCTTATCATTCCTTGCCCCGTTGATAAGAGAAAATAATACACTACTTGAGCCGGACGGGGCGGCGGAATGGAGATTATCATATGAAAATTACGGTTTGTATCGGAAGTTCATGTCATATCAAGGGATCACGTCAGGTAGTTGAGCAGCTTCAGTATTTGATAAAGGAAAACGGGCTTGATGATAAGGTTGAGCTCGGAGGTACCTTCTGTATGGGCAATTGCCAGAAGGGAGTTTGTGTTACGGTGGATGAAGCTTTTCATTCAGTAAGCCCCGATACCGTGGACGAATTTTTCAAAAACGAAGTTTTGGCGAAGGCGTGAAATCATAATGATTATAGAGGTTTGTGTCGGCAGCTCCTGTCATATTAAGGGCTCGCCGGAGATTGTTGATTTATTAAACAAAGCAATAGAGGAGAATAAACTTGAAAGTGAGGTTACGCTTGCCGGTAGCTTTTGCACCGGCAGGTGTAATCGTGTTGGTGTCACCGTGCAGGTCGATGACGAGGTGTGCGTCGGAATTACCAAGGACAATTTTAAGGAATTCTTTGACAGCAAGGTGCTTGCCGTTTTGAAGAAGGGAAGGGAGTAAAGCAAATGCCGAATTGTTTAACATTAAAAAAATCAAACTGTAAAAACTGCTATAAGTGTATAAGACATTGCCCCGTAAAATCAATTCGTTTTTCGGGCAATCAGGCGCACATAATAGGAAACGAGTGCATATTATGCGGTCAGTGCTTTGTTGTATGTCCACAGAATGCAAAGCAGATTGTTGACGAAACAGAGAAGGTCAAGGTTCTTCTGCAAGGGACAGACCCTGTTGTAGTAAGCTTGGCACCTTCCTTTGTCGCAAATTATGAGGGCGTTGGAATAAACGCAATGCGTGACGCACTTCAGAAGCTTGGTTTTTATGATGTTGAAGAAACGGCAATCGGTGCTACAATAGTTAAAAGAGAGTACGACCGTATGCTGAACGAAGAGAAGCGGGATATAATCATCAGCTCCTGTTGCCATTCGATTAATTTGCTTATTCAGAAGTATTTTCCGGCAGAGCTTGAGTTTTTGGCGGATGTTTTGTCTCCAATGCAGGCGCATTGCATTGATATTAAAAAGAGATTTCCCAAGGCTAAAACAGTGTTTATAGGACCTTGCGTTTCCAAAAAGGACGAGGCTGAATACTACGAAGGAATAGTCGATGCGGTTTTGACCTTTGAGGAGCTTACAAATTGGTTAAAGGCAGAAAATATTGAGCTTAAGCAGAGTATGGATATAACCGAGGAAAGCCGTGCAAGATTTTTCCCGACAACGGGAGGAATTCTTAAAACCATGGCTCAAAATGCTCCGGGCTATACATACCTTGCTCTTGACGGGGTGCAGAACTGTATTGACGCATTAAAGGATATTGAAAACGGTAAAATACATAAGTGCTTTATTGAAATGTCAGCTTGTGTCGGCAGCTGTATCGGCGGCCCTGTTATGGAAAAATACCACCGTTCCGCGCCGGTTAAGGATTATATTACAATCGCAAATTATGCAGGAAGCAAGGATTTTGATGTTGTACAGCCCGATGATATTGAGCTTAAAAAGCAGTTCACGCTTATTGAGCATAGGCTTCAGATGCCTTCAGAGACTGAAATTTACAGCGTCCTTCGTCAGATGGGCAAGTTTAAGGAATCCGATGAGCTCAACTGCGGCTCCTGCGGTTATAATACCTGCCGTGAAAAGGCGATAGCCATTTGTCAGGGCAAGGCTGAAATTTCAATGTGCCTTCCTTTCCTTAAGGATAAAGCGGAGAGCTTTTCCGATACCATTGTGAAAAACACTCCCAACGGGCTTATTGTTCTTAATGAGGAGCTTGAGGTTCAGCAGATTAACGCTGCTGCAAAGAAAATTATGAATATTCGCTCCAGCAAGGACATTCTCGGCGACCAGGTTGTCAGAATTATGGACCCGAGTGACTTTGTTGAGGTCAGAAATACAGGCAAGAGCATAAAAAATAAACCGGTTTATCTTGCCGAATACAAACGCTATGTTGAGGAAACCGTTCTTTACGATAAGGAATCCCGTCTTATTATTTGCCTTATGCGAGATGTGACGGATGAACAAAGCGAGCGTGAAAAGAAAGAAAACATCAGCAGGCAGACTGTTGAGATTGCCGACAAGGTTGTTGACAAGCAAATGAGAATTGTTCAGGAAATAGCCTCTCTTCTCGGTGAAACCGCGGCGGAAACAAAAATTGCGCTTTCAAAGCTAAAGGAGTCGATTTCGGATGAATGATTTGTGTACGGACATCGGTTGGAAAAGCATAAACCATTACGGCGAGCAGCTTTGCGGTGACCATGTGGAAATAGTGGAGCCGAACGAAAATTCAACGGTAATAGTGCTTGCGGACGGTCTTGGAAGCGGTGTAAAGGCAAGTATTCTTTCTACACTTACATCGAAAATTATTTCCACAATGATTGCATCGGGGCTTCCGATTGAAGAATGTGTTTCAACAATAGCCGCGACGCTTCCTGTGTGCTCTGTCCGAGGCGTTGCATATTCAACATTTACGATTATGCACATTATCGACAACGAAACGGCAGAAATCATTCAATACGATAATCCCCAGGTTATTGTTATAAGGAACAACAAAAACTACGATTATCCGAAAACCGAAATGAATATTGACGGTAAGAAGATATTAAAGTCAGTAATCCGTTTGCAGGAGGACGATATTTTTATTGCAATGAGCGATGGCTGCCCTCATGCGGGAATAGGAATGGCGTACAACTTCGGCTGGAAGCGTGATGATATAATAGATTTTATGGAAACCATGTCGGTTTCCGGGCTTACCGCAAAAAATCTTTCGACTTTGCTTGTGGATGAATGCGATAAGCTTTACGGCAACAAGCCGGGGGATGATGCAACCGCCTGCATCGTTAGAATCAGAAAGAGAGAGCCTATGAACCTTCTTTTCGGGCCTCCGTCAAACAGAGATGATTGCGACCGAATGATGTCACTGTTCTTTTCAAAGGAAGGAAAGCATATTATTTGCGGCGGAACAACCTCGTCCATTGCTTCAAAGTATCTGGGCAAGCCGCTTCAGGCATCTCTTGATTTTCAGCAATCCGATATTCCTCCGATTGCAAAGCTTGAGGGGGTTGATTTGGTTACCGAAGGCGTAATCACCATAAACAGAGTTTTGGAGTATGCCAAGGATTATCTCGGTAAAAACGAAATGTATGAGCATTGGAATTACAGCCGTGACGGAGCTTCGCTTATTTGCAGACTTCTCTTTGAGGAGGCAACCGATATTAATTTTTATGTCGGCCGTGCGGTAAACCCGGCTCATCAGAATCCCGACCTGCCGATTAATTTCAATATTAAGATGAATTTGGTCGAGGAGCTTTCAAAGTGTCTAAAAATGATGGGAAAACGAATAAAGGTAAGTTATTTTTAAGGAGTGTGTTCTATGAGAAAATTCGATACTAAGGTTCAGCATTTGAAGTACAAAGTTTTGCGCGAGGTTGCAAGGCTCGCTTGGAACGATACACTTCTGGAGAATATTACGGAAATCCCGAAAACAATAGTTCCCGGCAAAACTCCCACAATGCGTTGCTGCGTTTATAAGGAACGGGCTATTCTTATGGAGCGTGTAAAAATCGCAATGGGCGGCGATAAGGAAAATCCGAATGTTATTGAGGTTATTGATATTGCCTGCGATGAATGTCCTGCGGCAGGCTATGATGTAACAGATTCATGCAGAGGCTGTCTTGCCCACAGGTGCGAGGATGTGTGCAAAAGAGGCGCAATTTCTTTTGACCATAACCATGTTGCTCATATTGATAAGTCAAAGTGCGTTGAGTGCGGTCAGTGTGCCAAGGTTTGCCCCTATTCTGCGATTATAAACCGTAAAAGACCTTGCCAGAAGGCTTGTAAAATCAAAGCGATTTCAATCAATAAGGACAATGCTGCCGCAATAGATAACGAAAAGTGTATTGCCTGCGGTGCTTGCGTATATCAGTGTCCCTTCGGCGCAATTATGGATAAGTCATATATTCTCAATGTGATTGACATGATTAAGAAAAGTGATAACAACAAAAAATACAAGGTTTATGCCATGGTTGCACCCTCTATTTCGAGCCAGTTTACATACGCAAAGCTCGGTCAGGTTATATCGGGGCTCAAGGAATTGGGCTTTTATACTGTTCTCGAGGCGGCTCTCGGAGCGGATATGGTGGCTCATGCGGAATCAAAGGAGCTCTCCGAAAAGGGATTCTTAACAAGCTCATGCTGTCCTGCGTTTGTAACTTATGTTAAAACGGCATTTCCGGATCTTCAAAAGTACGTTTCTCATAATCTTTCGCCGATGGCAACCCTTGCAAAGTATTTAAAGGAAACCCATTCCGATGCAAAGGTTGTATTTATCGGGCCTTGTACCGCGAAAAAAGCCGAGGTTCAGCTTGAAAGCGTAAAGCCTTATGTTGATGCTGTTGTCACCTTCGAGGAGCTTCAGGCACTGTTTGACAGCAAGGATTTGGATATAACAACGCTTGGAGAGGATGTTCTGGATAACGCTTCTTATTTCGGTAGGATTTTTGCCCGTTCGGGCGGTCTTTCGGATGCTGTTGCCCAGGGACTTAAGGAGCATGACCTTGATTTTGAATTAAAGGCTGTTCCCTGTGACGGTATAGAAGCCTGCAAGGTTGCACTTCTTAAGAAGAGTAAAAACCTTCTTGACGGGAACTTTATCGAGGGCATGGCTTGTGTCGGTGGCTGTATCGGCGGCGCGGGATGCTTAACCCATGGAGAAAAGAACAAATCCGAGGTGGATAAGTACGGCAGGGAAGCTTTGGAAAAAACAATTACGGATGCAATTTCGATATTGAAATATTAAATTTTGGCGGTACGGCAATCACAGCCGTGCCGCTTTTTCGGCTTAAAGAATAAAGCATAAAGATGTTGACAGAATGTACCGTTTGTGATATAATTATTCCAATGTTAAATCGGAGGTTAGTAATATGAAAAAAGTTATTTTGACCGGTGACCGTCCGACGGGAAGACTCCATGTGGGGCATTATGTCGGCTCGTTGAAGGAACGTGTTAAGCTTCAGAATTCCGGTGAATACGATGAAATATATATTATGATTGCCGATGCTCAGGCTCTTACCGATAATGCCGAGCATCCCGAAAAGGTCAGAAATAATATTATTGAGGTTGCGCTTGATTATCTTGCGTGCGGTATTGATCCGGATAAGTCAACCATATTCATTCAGTCGATGATTCCCGAGCTTACCGAGCTTACATTTTATTATATGAATCTCGTTACGGTTTCAAGGGTTCAGCGTAATCCTACCGTTAAGGCAGAAATTCAGATGCGTAACTTTGAAGCAAGTATCCCGGTAGGCTTTTTCTGCTATCCCATAAGTCAGGCGGCGGATATTACCGCCTTCGGCGCAACGACTGTTCCTGCGGGAGAGGATCAGATGCCAATGATTGAGCAGTGCAGGGAAATTGTGCATAAATTCAATATGGTTTACGGCGATACGCTAACGGAACCGAATATTGTTTTGCCGTCAAACAGTGCGTGCCTGAGGCTCCCCGGAATTGACGGAAAGGCAAAAATGAGCAAGTCCTTGGGTAACTGTATTTATCTTTCCGACGATGAGGATACCATACGCGAAAAGGTTATGTCTATGTTTACAGACCCCAATCATATCCGTGTGCAGGACCCCGGGAATGTTGACGGAAATCCTGTGTTTATATATCTTGACGCTTTTTGTACAGATGAGCATTTTGCCGAGTTCCTTCCGGAATATAATAATCTTTCCGAGCTGAAGGAACACTATACACGGGGCGGCCTTGGGGATATTAAGGTAAAAAAATTCCTTAATAATGTTATGCAGACCGAGCTTGAACCCATAAGAACAAGAAGACATATGTGGGAACAAAAGATTCCCGAGGTATATGAGATTTTAAGAAGCGGCAGCCAAAGAGCGGAAACAACTGCCGCAAAGACTTTGAAAGATGTACGAAAAGCTATGAAAATAGATTATTTTGACAACGAAAACGGAACATTTTAACAAATATATTTCGTTTTGCGATTTTGGCTTGATTTTTAAAGTTTTATGCATTATAATATATTAAAGGAGGTTGATAGTATGGACGATACAATGAAATTCAATCTGGTTTTTGACCGAAGCAAGGAGCTTGCCGAGTGCATAGCAAAGGTGTATGAGGCGTTGACCGAAAAGGGATATGACCCGGTCAGCCAGATGGTAGGATATATTCTATCGGGGGATCCAAGCTATATAACCAGCCATCATAATGCACGAACTATGATAAGCAAGTTTGAACGGGACGAGATTATTGAGTTTTTATTAAAGAATTATCTTAATCTGTAGTGTTTTTGCACGCAAATCTTACGGTTTGCGTGCTTTTTCATTTATGCACATGAAAAATATTGACTTTTTTTTGTTTAAATGATATAATTATACATGGGAGTGAATGAATTATTTTTAGGAGGTACTGCTATGAAACTTATTATGGCTATCGTTCCGGATATTGATTGTTCTAATGTAATGTCAACTCTTAACAGAGAAGGATATTACGTTACAAAGCTTGCCTCTACAGGTGGGTTTTTGAAATCGGGAAATACTACTCTTATGATAGGTGTTGAGAACGAGAAGGTTCAGACGGTTGTCGACCTTATCCGCTCAAAGTGCGAAGGAAGGAAAAAGGTTTTGGTGAACTCATCGCCGAATGTTATGGATGCAAAGGGTGCGGTTCCTTTTCCTGTTGAGGTAGATGTGGGCGGCGCAACGCTTTTTGTTCTTAATATTGACAGATTTGAGAAAATATGATTGAGCTTATTGGACACAGGGCAGTTAAGAAGCAACTTGCCGATTTGATTATTAATTCTCAGCTTGGTCATGCGTATATTTTTGACGGAATAGACGGGATAGGCAAAACAACCGCCGCAAAATGGTTTGCGGCGGCGGCACTTTGTAAAGAGGGCAAGGGAAAGGCGTGCGGAGTGTGTGATTCCTGCAAAAAAATCGAAGCCGACTCTCATCCCGATGTGGCGGTCATTTCGGAGGATTTTGTTAATCAGCCTAAAATGATTTCCGCTTTGCCAAAGGCTCCGGGGAAAAGACCTATCGGTGCAAATACGGTTCACGCAATGAGAATTGCAAGATATGTTGCCGCTACAAAGCCGCTTTTAGCCCACAGAAAGTTTATTATAATTCCCGATGCCGACGAGCTTAATATTCAGGGGCAGAATGCCATTTTGAAGGTATTTGAGGAGCCTCCGTCGTATATGACGATAATAATGATTTCAAATAATTCGGGTGCATTGCTCAACACAATTATTTCCCGTGCGGTAATGTATCGCTTTCAGCCGCTTTCCGACAGTGAAACAAAAGCTGTTATCATGAATTACTGTGATGACGAAAAAGCGGCGTCCGAGCTTTCCCGGCTTTGCTTCGGCTCTCCCGGAACGGCTCTTGGGATGCTTGAAAATCCGGAATTAATAGAGTATTCAAGGAATGTGCGAAAAGAGTTTTTTGATTATGCACGCTCGGGCGGTGATATGACATCGGTTTTGCCGCTGCTTACAAAGGAAGATATTTCGTTTGCATTAAGTTGCATTGCCCATGAAGCACTTTTGCTTTCAAAAAATGATTTTGACAATGCACTTCATTATATTAACATTTTTGATATTGTACAGGATATTCGTATAAAGCTGAAAAACAACTGTAATTTTACTCTGGCTGTCACGGATATGCTTATAAGAAGTTGGGAGGAATTACATGGTTGAGGTTATAGGTGTCAGATTTAAATCCTTGGGTAAGGTGTATTATTTTGACCCCGACGGCGCTAAGGTAAGCATTGGCGACAGTGTTATTGTCGAAACTTCAAGAGGTATAGAAATGGGTACGGTTGCGCTTGACAATTTTTCCGTGCCGGACGAAAATATTTCTCAGCCCCTGAAAAAAATGGTCAGACCTGCCACAAAGGACGATTTGAACAGAAGCGAATCCAACAGAAAAAAAGAGGCAGATGCCTTCAAAATCTGTTTGGAAAAGATAAATGAGCATAAGCTGGATATGAAGCTTATAGAGGTTGAATATGCTTTTGACGGAAGCAAGATTCTTTTCTATTTTACAGCTGACGGCAGGATAGATTTCAGGGATCTGGTAAAGGACCTTGCGTATGTTTTCAAAACAAGAATCGAGCTTCGGCAGATTGGCGTAAGAGATGAAGCCAAGATGATAGGGGGGCTCGGCATATGCGGAAGGCCGCTTTGCTGCTCGTCTTTTCTCGGTGAGTTCATGCCTGTTTCCATAAAAATGGCTAAGGAGCAAAGTCTTTCCTTAAATCCCACAAAGATTTCCGGAACCTGCGGAAGGCTTATGTGTTGCCTTAAATATGAGGAGGAGGCTTATAAAGACCTTCTGAAGCGTACTCCGAAGGTTGGAGCAACCGTTAAAACCCCCGACGGTAACGGGGTTGTTGCGGATACACAGCTTTTAAGGGGAAATGTTAAGGTTAAGTTTGAAAACGAGGGTACGGTGAGGATGTATAAGGCGTCCGATGTCAGAATTTTGAAGGATTCCGCTCCCGAAAAAAACACGGATGAACCAAAAGAATTAAAAGAACTTGAAGATAATTAAAAAAAGCCTTGCCTTTTTTTATTATTTGTGTTACAATACAGTTAGCATGAGAGTTTTTCTCTTGCTCATACTTTTCGAGGAGGTGTATTTTAATGGCTTATGTAATCAGCGATGAGTGCCTCAGCTGTGGTGCTTGCGAATCTGAATGCCCGGTTGAAGCTATTTCTCAGGGTGATTCCAAATATGTAATTGATGCTGATAAGTGCATCGAGTGCGGTGCTTGTGCAGGTGTTTGTCCTGTTGGAGCTCCGGCTGCTGAGTAATTTTAAATCTGACCCTTTGGGGACAATATAAAGTTACTATAAGGCGGATTTTATATCCGCCTGATTTTTTTAGGGGTAGCTTATGGAACTTAATGAATTTGAACGCATGGATGACCTTCAGATAGGCGGAACGGTTATATTTCAGGATAAGCGGCTTTTTTGCTTCGGGGTTGACGCGGTTTTGCTTGCAAATTATCCGACAATAAAGCCGGGTTGCCGAGTATTGGATTTGTGCTCGGGAAACGGTATTGTTCCGCTTATAATTTCGGCAAAGACACCTGCCGGTGAAATCCACGCAATTGACATCTTGAAGCGGAACTTCGAGCTTATTGCAAAAAGCATAGAGTATAACGGACTTCAAGACAAAATTTTCCCGATTTGCGATGACTTAAAGAATTGGAAGGCGCATTTTGCCGCAACTTCCTTCGATGTTGTAACCTGTAATCCGCCCTATATAAAATGCGGAGGTGGACTATTAAACGACAGTGCCGAGAAAAGCTGTGCAAGGCACGAGATTTTCTGTAAGCTGGAGGATGTAGTATCTGCGGCATCTTCGCTTTTGAAGCATGGAGGAAGGTTTTGCATCGTGTATCGTCCCGACAGGCTTGCGGAGTTGATTGTCACGCTGAAAAATTTCAGACTTGAGCCCAAAAGAATGCGGTTTGTACATTCAAGAAATGGCGATAAGGCAACAATGGTTCTTATTGAAGCGGTAAAATCGGGTGGTTCGGAGCTTATTGTTGAACCGCCGCTTTATGTTTATAAAAACAAAACTGAGTATTCTGACGAAATTGAAAGCATATACGGCAGAAAATAAAGGATTGATAAAATGACTACCCAAAACAAAGGTACGCTTTTTGTATGTGCAACGCCTATCGGCAATCTTTCGGATATGAGCGAAAGGTTTATCCGAACAATAAGTGAGGCTGATATTATTGCCGCCGAGGATACGAGGCATACACTAAAGCTTCTTAATCATCTCGGAATAAAAAAACCGATGATCAGCTACTATGAACACAATAAAAGAGAGCGGAGCGGAGTTATAGTTTCAAAGCTCAATGAGGGACTTGACGTTGCCCTTGTTTCCGATGCGGGCACTCCTGCGATTTCAGATCCCGGAGAGGACCTTGTGTCCCTTTGTCACGATGAAGGAATCAGGGTGATACCGATTCCCGGGTGCTGTGCGGCTGTATCTGCATTGTCGGTGAGCGGATTGCCTACGGGCAGGTTTTGCTTTGAAGGCTTTTTGACGGTAAATAAGCAGGGCAGGAGGGAAAGGCTTGAGGAGCTGAAGGATGAACAACGGACGCTTATTTTTTACGAAGCCCCTCATAAGCTTTTGACGACTCTTAAAGATATGCTTTCGGTTTTCGGAGACAGGAGGCTTTCGCTTTGCCGAGAGCTTACAAAGCTTCATGAGGAAACCGTCAGAACAACCTTAAGCGACGCTGTCGAATTTTATTCGGAGCATCCTCCCAAGGGTGAGTTTGTGCTTATTTTGGAGGGTGCCGAAAAAAAAGAAGCGGAATTTTGCGAAACGGTGGCGGAGCAGCTTATAAGGCTTGTTTCTTGCGGAACCGATAAAAAAGAGGCTATAAAAATCGTTGCCAAGGAGCGCGGCATACCGAAAAAGGATGTCTACGCCGAAGCACTTAAACAAAATTTGTAGATTTGTGCGATAAATATAAAAAAGGACTTGTATTTTTATTATAAATATGCTATAATTATTAAACAACAATTTTTAACAAGGAGATATAACCATGTTTAAGAAATCACTTATTATGCTTCTTTGTCTTTCTCTCGTTGCTTTCACAATGCTGACAGGCTGCGGTAAGGACGAGAAGGATTCTGAAAAGAATGAAACAACCGAAACAACCGAAGGTGTTTCAAAACCCAATTACGAAATAGAGTATTATGACGGTAAAGACGGTGTTTATGCCGAAGTAAACGGTGAAAAAATCACAACAGATGAATTTAAGTATTTCCTTATGATGCAGATGTTTTCCGATGAAAGAGATGATTCGGGGCAGGTCAAGGAAAACTATTGGACAGATGATACAATCAAGTCAGCGATTGACAACGCTTTGAATCAGGCTGTTCTTATGAAGGTATATAAAACAGGAGCCATTGATAAGGGCATTGAGCTTTCCGATGATGACAAAAAGTCAGTCGATGAAAATTTGAAAAGCACAAAACAGATGTACGGCGAGGAAATGTACAATCTTCAGCTTGAAGGAATGGGACTTACAGAGGATATGTACAAAGAATTATCCACTCTCAGCATGTATGCCAACAAGTGGTTTGAAAAGTATGCCGATGAAAATGCGGACGATGAAACCGTTAAGAAGCAATTCTACAAAGAATATGTAAAGGCTAAGCATATTCTTATCAAGAAAACAAATGACGCCGGCGAGGATGTTTCCGCCGATGCTTACACAAAGATTGAAAATATTAAAAAGCAGCTTGATGAGGGTGCTGATTTTGACACTCTTATGAACGAAAATTCCGAGGATCCGGGGCTTCAGTCCGCACCCGAAGGTTATGTTTTCACAAAAGGTGAGATGGTTCAGGAATTTGAGGATGCGGCGTTCAAGCTTGAACCCGGTCAGATAAGCGATATTGTTGAATCTTCATACGGCTATCACATTCTTAAAAAGGTTGAACTCACAGACGCAGACCTTGAAGGAACCGCTACCGATTCCTACGGTCAGCAGACAACCTATAAGGATAAGATTAAAAACACCATTGCAAGCAATAATTTCAATCAGCTTCTTGAAGATACAAAGGCAAAGGCTAAGGTTAAGGTTAACAGAAAAGAAGAAAAGAACATTAAGAAGAATGCCGAAAAGCTCTATGAGGATTTCACCGCAAAGATGACGGAAATCAGTCAGAAGCTTCAGGCTCAGCAACAGGAAACGCAGGCTATGCAGCAGGAAGCTATAGAAAATGCAGAGAGCCCCGCACCTGAAGAATCCCAAGCAGAATAATTTTTAAAAATTATGGCATTGCTAATTGCGATGCCATTATTTTTTAAAAAACTATTGCTTAATATGGGAAAATATTATATAATAGTAATTGTGATACAATCATAAAAATTTGCCGAAACGGAGAATTTGTATGGATAACAAGCAAAACGATGAATATTCAATATCTTTGGAGCAGCTGTCCAAGGATATGGGGCTTAAATGTATTTTTGATGCAGACGGGCTTGAAGACAGGATGATTTCCTCAAGAGATATAAACAGATGCGGTCAGCAGCTTATGGGGTATCTTGATTATTTCGATAGTGCACGAATTCAGATACTCGGGCTTGTGGAATACACATATCTTGAGAGCCTTGATGCTGAAGCAAGACAGAAAAGTATTGATGCGGTCATGGAAAGCCATATTCCGGCTCTTGTTGTTACGAGGGATTTGAAGATTTTTCCCGAAATCATGTCGTCCGCAAAGAAATACAATGTTCCGGTTTTTACCACTTCTCATCCCACCTCGTCATTCATGGCGGCTATTATTGCGTATCTTAACAAAAATCTTGCGCCGAGAATCACAAGACACGGAGTTTTGGTTGAGATATACGGTGAGGGCGTTCTTATTCTCGGTGAAAGCGGTGTGGGTAAGAGCGAAACTGCTATCGAGCTTGTTAAAAGAGGTCATAGATTGGTTGCAGACGATGCGGTTGAAATCAAGAAGGTTTCGGCTATTTCTCTTGTGGGCACATCACCCGAGGTTATCAGGCATTTCATTGAGCTGAGAGGTATCGGAATCATTGATGTGAGGCGTATATTCGGTATCGGCGCCGTAAAGGATTCGGAAAAGATTGACCTTGTTGTTAAGCTTGAGGCTTGGGACAACACAAAGCAGTATGACAGATTGGGGCTTACAACGGAAAAGATTGAAATTTTGGGAATTGAAATAAATTCAATCACAGTTCCTGTTAAGCCGGGGCGTAATCTGGCGGTTATTTTGGAGGTTGCCGCAATGAACAACCGACAAAAGAGAATGGGCTACAATGCGGCTGAAATTCTTAATAAAAGGCTTATGGGCGATTTCAGCGAATAAAAAATAAAAAGTAATGGAGGATTTTAGTATGTATATTGGTATTGATCTCGGAGGAACAAATATTGCAGCCGGTGTTGTTGACGAAAACGGCAGAATTTTGCATAAGGACAGCATTAAGGCGAACGCCGAAAGGGAAGCGTCGGAGATTATTAAGGATATGGCGGAGCTTTCAAAAAAGGTTACCCTTGATGCAGGCTTTAAGCTTTCCGATGTGGAATGGGTAGGTATCGGAAGTCCGGGAACCTGCGATACCGATAACGGCGTTTTGGTATATGCAAACAACCTTAATTTTTATAACACGCCTATGCGTGACGAATTCAGAAAGACTTTTGATGTGCCGGTTTACATTGCAAATGATGCCGATGCTGCGGCTTACGGCGAGGCAATGGTAGGTGCGGCTAAGGGAACAAAAAGCAGTATTATGATTACTCTCGGAACGGGAGTCGGCGGCGGTATCATAATTGATAATAAAATTATCAACGGCTTTAACCATGCAGGCGGTGAGCTTGGTCATATGGCGATTTGCGTTGACGGCATAAAGTGCACCTGCGGAAATGACGGCTGCTGGGAGGCTTACGCTTCGGCTACCGCTCTTATCCGTCAGGCGAAGGAAGCTATGGAAGAAAATCCCGACTCTAAGCTGTGGGAGCTTTCAAAGGGCGGCGAGGTAAACGGCAAAATCGTATTTGACGCGGCTAAAGCGGGGGATAAGACGGCTATTGATGTTGTTAATAAATATATAAAATACATCAGCGTGGGCGTGACGAACATTATCCTTATTTTCCAGCCCGAAAAGCTTCTTATAGGCGGAGGAATTTCGGCTCAGGGCGATTATATTATTAAACCCATAAGAGAGTATGTTAAGGCTCACGATTATTGTAAGACCGAGCAGCATACTCAGATTGAAGCGGCGGCTCTGGGTAACGATGCCGGAATAATCGGTGCCGCATTTCTCGGAAAACAGTTTGTGACGGAGGCTTAATGTGAGCAAAATTTCAGAGGCCTTGCAGGGCATTAAATTTATCGAAAACGAACCGATGAGCAAGCACACTACATTTAAAATCGGAGGCTGTGCGGATTTTTTCGTGTGCCCCGAAACTGCTGATGAGCTAATCAGAGCTTTAGAGCTTGATTGCCCAAAGCTTGTAATCGGCAACGGCTCAAATCTTTTGTTTCCCGATGATGGATTTAGGGGAGCTGTGATAAAATATTGTAATGACGAAATTTTCGTTCGGGGCGAGTCGATTATTTGCGGTGCGGGAGTGCTTATGTCAAAAATTGCCGCTGTAGCTTATGAAAATTCCCTCGGTGGCTTCGAGTTTGCTTCGGGAATTCCGGGTTCTATTGGTGGCGGAGTGAGAATGAATGCCGGTGCGTACGGCGGTTCTCTTGATATGGTTGTGTCCGAAACC
>ERZ827440.1253-NODE-1253-length-29227-cov-3.759633_pt1 | contig 29227 bp, 25 predicted proteins | sample MGYA00519774_ERZ827440 | MGnify/ENA primary metagenome ERZ827440 (study PRJEB31778, sample SAMEA3449302) | human gut metagenome | biome: human gut; feature: human-associated habitat; material: faeces | place: United Kingdom | collected 2010/2012 ... | reverse complement strand
ATGAGTGGATTTATGAGTGTTCGGATTTTATATTGCCCGAGGAAAAGAATGCCGACGGAAATGTAACTCGAATTGATGCGGCAAAATTCATAGCCCGTGCAATGGGGTATGGCAATATTGCAAAGCTGGACATTTACAGACCTATGTTCAACGATATAAAAAACGATGTGGGCTATGCAAGCATTCTTGCCGGTCTTAATATATTAAGCGGTGACGGAAACGGCAATTTTATTCCGGACGGCGTTCTGACAAGGGCTCAGGCACTCATAATGATTTACAATTATCTTAACATATAAAAAAATCAGGCGACCGCAACAAAACGGTCGCCTGAACTTATTTATTTCGGGAATTAATACATTCCGCCGCCCATTGCAGGGTTGGGAGCCGGAGGCTCGGGAGCAGGCTTGTCGGCAACTATGCTTTCTGTTGTAAGGAGCATAGAAGCAACGCTTGCTGCGTTTTCAAGTGCCGAGCGTGTAACCTTTGCAGGGTCTACTATGCCTTCCTTAACCATATCAACATATTTTTCGGTAAGAGCGTTGTAGCCTATGCCTTTTTCGGATTCTCTGATTCTGTTTACAATAACCGAACCTTCAAGTCCTGCGTTTGCGGCAATCTGTCTAACGGGTTCCTCCAAAGCACGAAGAACAATCTTTGCGCCTGTTCTTTCGTCGCCTTCAACGGTTCCGATGTATTCTTCAACAGCGTCCATAGCGTTGATGTAAGCAGTTCCGCCACCGGAAACAATACCTTCCTCAACTGCCGCCTTTGTAGCTGCGAGAGCGTCTTCGATTCTGAGCTTCATTTCCTTCATTTCGGTTTCTGTTGCAGCACCAACCTTGATTACAGCAACACCGCCGGAAAGCTTAGCAAGTCTTTCCTGAAGCTTTTCTTTATCGAAATCGGAGGTTGTTTCACCGATCTGAGCCTTAATCTGTGCAACTCTTGCGCTTATTGCATCGGAATCGCCCAAACCGTCAACGATAATGGTGTTTTCCTTCTGAACCTTAACCTGGCGTGCACGACCGAGCTGGTCAACAGTGGTTTCCTTGAGCTCAAGACCGAGTTCGTCGGAAATTACCTGACCGCCTGTAAGAATTGCAATATCCTCAAGCATTGCCTTCCTTCTGTCGCCAAAGCCCGGAGCCTTAACAGCTACGCATACGAATGTACCTCTGAGTCTGTTAAGTACGAGAGTTGTGAGAGCTTCGCCTTCAACATCCTCTGCGATGATAACGAGCTTTTTGCCCTGCTGTGCAATCTGCTCCAAGAGGGGAAGAATTTCCTGAATGTTGGAAATCTTCTTATCTGTAATGAGAATGTAAGCGTCATCAATAACCGCTTCCATTTTTTCGGTATCGGTTGCCATGTAAGGAGAAATGTAACCTCTGTCAAACTGCATACCTTCAACTACATCCGAGTATGTTTCTGCAGTCTTTGATTCTTCAACCGTGATAACGCCGTCGCTTGTAACCTTTTCCATAGCGTCAGCAATGAGCTCACCGATTACTTCATTTGCGGAAGAAACGGAAGCAACTCTTGTAATATCGTTTTTGCCCGAAACAGGAGTGCTTGCGGCTTTGATTTCTTTAACAGCCGCTTCCGTTGCGCCCATGATGCCTTTTTTGAGAACCATAGGATTTGCGCCTGCGGCAACATTCTTAAGACCTTCTCTGATAAGAGCCTGTGCAAGAACGGTAGCAGTTGTTGTACCGTCACCGGCAACATCGTTTGTCTTTGTCGAAACTTCCTTTACAAGCTGAGCGCCCATGTTTTCAAAGGGGTCTTCAAGTTCAATTTCCTTTGCGATAGTAACACCGTCATTTGTGATGAGGGGTGAACCGTATTTTTTATCGAGAACAACATTTCTACCCTTCGGTCCCAGTGTGATTTTAACTGTGTCTGCAAGCTGGTTCACACCTTTTTCAAGGGCTTTTCTTGCGTCTTCTCCGTATAAAATTTCCTTAGCCATAACTCTAACCTCCTAAATTATTCTACCTTAGCCAAAACGTCGCTCTGTCTTAATATAGTGTATTCAACATCATCAAGCTTAACTTCGGTTCCCGCATACTTTGATGTGATAACCTTATCTCCGACTTTAAGCTCCATTTTAACTTCTTTGCCGTCAACAATTCCGCCGGGGCCTACTGCAACGATTTCAGCCATCTGAGGCTTTTCCTTTGCAGCGCCTGCAAGAATAATGCCGCTTTTCGTTGTTTCTTCGCTCTCGAGCATTTTGATTACAACTCTGTCAGCAAGTGGTTTGATTTTCATAATGTATTACCTCCTAAAATAATTTACATCCACAATTAGCACTCAACACCTTCAAGTGCTAATGCTATAATAGACCTTTTTTGACTTTTCTGCAACCTCTGAATTTTATTGAATACGGAAGAAATTTGTGACTTTATATATATTTTCTTCCTATTGCTCTTGTTTTCTTTTAATTTCTTCAATTTCCTTAAATTTCATATATTTTTCAAGGGTTGTCACCGAATTAAGTGCTTTTATAAGTGCATTTGTTGAAATTTTTGTTGGAATACCGAAGTATTCGCATAAATCTTTTCGCTTATCACAGCTGTTTTCGCCGCCTATAAAGCCGTCATTATAAAGCATGATTTTTGTTATCGGGCTTTCCGATTTTTCTTTTTTATCATCAATAGTGCAGCCTGCACCTTTTAGGGCTTGCAGAATCTGAGCGTTGTCTATCCCTTCAACTCCCAAAAGACCTTCGCTTGAAGGCTTGCTTTTTCTTTTTTCCTTTCCTTTTATTTCGGGGATGTAGGCGTTCAGAATATATTTTTCATCAACAAACGATTTTATATAGTTCCTTATTCTGAATCCTGCATAATCCGAATCGGTGAGGATTACAATGCCTTTTGTCATTGCAAGCTTTTTTATGTATTCCTTCGTTTCTGTGTTTTTGAAAATATCAAAGCCCGTTGTCGCAATAATATGTGCGTCGAGAAAGCTTTGCAGACGGATTTTATCATATTTTCCTTCAACTATAATCGCTTCTTTTATTTTCATATTTCCGCTCCCGTGAAAAAAAGCACTCCAAAGAGTGCTTTTTCATTAAGATTGATTTGCGTGTTTTTCTTTGAACAACAGCGAAATCGACCATAGACCGGCAAGACCGACAAGAGTAAAAATTATCTTGCTGATTATTGCCCCTTGACCGCCGAATATCGCACCTACGATGTCAAAACCGAAAAGACCGATGGATCCCCAGTTCAATGCGCCGATAATCACAAGCACAAGTGATATGATATCAATCATAATAACCCTCTTTTCACAATTCAATAATATTTTCAGGGTTAATGTATCCCAATCGGCGAAAAAATATTCAACTATTGATAAATTATATATCATACTCTAAAAAAAGTCAATAAAATATTGATTTGTAAAGCAAAATATGATAAAATCTATTTAGGTGAATTTGAATGAAAAACAGGATTTTAAATTTAATATTCATTTTGATTACGCTTGTGGGGGTGGTGGTTTCGGCACGGCTTCTGTTTTCGGGACGCTCGTTGTGGCTCGATGAAGGAATGCTTGCATGGTCGGTTTCCAACAGGTCATTGGGGACGCTTATATCAAAGCCTCTTGACCTTACGCAGTCCGCTCCGGTGCTTTATCTTTATGCCGTAAAGCTTTTGACGCTTGCTTTGGGAAACTCCGAGGTTACGCTTCGGCTGTTTTCGTTCATATCGTACATTGCGGTAATAGTTCTTTCATATTTTCTTGCCGAAAGGCTGTGCGTAAAACGCCCGTATGCGGTCTGTGCGTGCGTTTCGGGTTGTGGCATACTCTTGAGATATTCATGCGAGTTTAAGCCGTATATGACCGATTGCGCGGCGGTGCTCGGGGTTTTACTCCTTTATTCGCTTTACAACTCAAAAAAATTGAATTTTGCTGTACTGACAGCTATTTTTGCTATTATGATTTGGCTTTCAAATCCGGCTTGTATTTTTATTGCCGGAATTATTATTTTTGAGCTTGCAAAGAATATCAAAAAACCCGTAAAAACATTGATCGGCGGTGCGGTGCTGGCATTAAGCTTTGGAATTTACTTTGTTTTTTGGCTCAAGCCGGTTATTGAAAACGGAGATATGACGGCATATTGGGAAAACATGAGATTTCCGCTTTTAATAAATTCAAAGGCGGAGCTTAAGAATGCTTTTGATATGCTGATGCTTCTTGCAAAGCCGGTTGGAATAATTTCGCTTGTCGCACTTTTTTGCATATCAAAAATAAAAAAGCCCGAAATTGCAGTCACATTCATAGGCTTTGCGTTGTGCTTTGTTGCGTCATCCTTAGGCTTTTTCCCTGTTTCGGAAAGAATTTGGCTTTTTGCATATCCGCTTCTTATTATTCTCGCATTTGTATTTTTCAGTCTTCAGGGATTTGCCGAGATTGTTGTTTCGCTTGCGCTTATATTATCCGTAAGCGGTATATATGACTACAGAAGCCCCGAAAGCGTTTATATAGAAGGGGACAACCTTAATCCGGTTGTGGATTACTTAAAGGATAAGGATGAATTTATATATGTCTATGTTCACAGCGTTCCTACCTATTGCTACAGAATGAATTACGAGGTTCCCGAAAACACTATGCTCGGAAACGGATATTTTGAGGAATACAATCCTGATATTGAAGAAATAAAGTCTCATAATTCAGGTTATATAGTAGTGTCGCATCGCATCGGACGCCGAGTAGACGGTTTGTTTGAAGCGCTTGAAAATGACTTTACCGTAACCGAAGAATTTTCGGATCACGGTACAATTTTGTATCATTTTCAAAAAAATTAATGTATTATAGTAAAAAAATTATTGAATTTTTTCATTTAATATGTTATAATTAACAGGTGAAGGTATTTTTTCGTATAAAACGATTCAGCAAAAGGGTGGGCTTATGAAGAAAAACAGGAGAAGGCTGTTTCTCATATTGATTGATGTGTTGATTTTTTTGGCGGTATCCGTTACCTCGATGTTTTTGTCGGATATCGCAAACAATTCAATTTTTTATTTTTCCCGTGAGGCATTTGAGTATAATTTAGCAGTATTTTGCGTAATGCTTATTGTGAGATTGTCTTTCGGTGCATATTCCAATGTTTGGAGATATGCAAATTCGGGAGCGTATCTTCAAATGATTTTCTGCGATTTTTCCGGAACCGCAATTGCTTTGGCGTTTATAATTTGTTTCGGGAATTATAATTCGAGCTTCTGGAAGATACTGTCCGTCGCTTCGACATTTACTCTATTGTCCCTTTCGTCGAGGTTTGTATATCAGCAGTTTTACAGGTACCTAAATGTTAAAGTCGATGATATGAACAAGACGGGTGTGGCAATTGTCGGTGCAGGGCAGGTTGGTTCAATGCTTGCAGACGAGCTTATTTACAATCCCGATTCACGCTATCGCCCTGTTTGCTTTATTGATACCGACCCTATTAAAATCGGCAGTAAAATTCACGGTATCAAGGTTTATAAAGAAGATGAGAACATTATAAACGAGATTAAAGAGCTCCCTGTTCAGGAAGTTTTCATTGCGATACCGTCTCTTGACAACGAACGAATTGAAAGAATTCACTCTTTTTACATGAAAACCGGCTGTAAGATAAAACTCTATGATTTCCCGATTAACAGCGATTCCAATGGCGAATCTTCAAAAAAGCCTATTATCAGAGAATTTATGATAGAGGATTTGCTTTTCAGAAACAGCTTGAAGCTTGAAGATTTAAAGACATCGGAGTTTTATAACGGAAAAAACGTTTTGGTGACCGGCGGAGGCGGCTCTATCGGAAGCGAGCTTTGCAGACAGATAGCAAAAACCAACCCCAAAGAACTGATAATTCTCGATATTTACGAAAACAATGCATATGATATTCAGCAAGAGCTTTTGCACATCTACGGCGATTCGCTGAAGCTGAGTGTTGAAATTGCTTCAGTGCGCGACGAGAAAAGGCTCGATTCGATTTTTGAGCATTATAAGCCGGATATTGTGTTTCATGCCGCAGCTCACAAGCATGTTCCTCTTATGGAGCACAGCGGTGGCGAGGCTATAAAGAACAATGTGTTCGGAACGCTCAATGTTGCAAATGTTTCTGAAAAGCACGGTGTTTCAAAGTTTATTCTTATTTCAACAGATAAGGCAGTCAACCCGACGAATATCATGGGTGCATCCAAAAGGCTTTGCGAAATGATTATTCAGAGCAGAACGGACAGTAAAACCTCTTTTTCTGCGGTAAGGTTCGGCAATGTTCTCGGGTCAAACGGCTCGGTTATTCCGCTGTTTAAAAAACAGATTGCCGACGGCGGCCCAATAACAATTACAGATAAGAGAATTATAAGGTATTTTATGACTATTCCCGAGGCGGCACAGCTTGTTATAACAGCCGGAAAAATGGCAAAATCGGGAGAGCTTTTTGTTTTGGATATGGGAAAGCCGGTTAAAATTCTCGATTTGGCGGAAAGCTTGATAAGACTTTCGGGCTTTAGGCCATATTCCGATATCGAAATAAAGGAAATCGGGCTTCGTCCCGGAGAAAAACTTTATGAGGAACTTCTTATCAAAACGGAAGAGCTTACGAAAACGGAAAATAATATGATATTTATTGAAAAGGACAATCCTTTATCAAGGGATGAAATTGATTCTGTGCTGTCCGAAATTAAATCCGCCATGGAAGCGTATGGCAATGATGTTGAGTCAGATTACATACACAGCCTTATAAAGAAGTTTGTTCCTACATACAAAGAACCCGAGGAGGTAAATGAAGCTGCGGCACAATCGGAGGAAATGAGAAGTGCCGGTGATGCTCATGTGGCGGTATGAGTTTTGATTATTCGGTTCTTGAATTTTTGCAGGGAATCAGAACGGCTTTTGTCGGAGATTTTGCGGTTTTGGTTTCCGGACTTTGCAATAAAATATTGATTATAGTTGTGTTTTGTTGGCTGTTTTGGTGCGGAAATAAAAGACAAGCCTACGGCATTGGCTTAACGTTTGTGTTTTCTGCTATTGTGGTGCAGGGGCTTAAAATAGGCTTTGCGGTGGAACGCCCCTTTGTAAGGTGGGCGGACATAATTGCGTACGAGCCAGCACTTTTGACGGCAACGGGGTTTTCTTTCCCGAGCGGTCATACCCAGGTGGCAACATCAATTTTGGGGTATGCTTCACTTGAAATCAAAAAAATATGGGGCAGGGTTTTATGCTTTGCCCTTGTATTTTTGGTGATGCTTTCAAGAATGGTTCTTTGCGTTCATACTCCCACGGATGTTTTTGTCAGCTTTGTAATCACATTCGCAATTTGCACATTTGTGCATAAGTATCAGCATTTGTTTGAAAAAAGAAATTCATCTAAAGCGACTGTAATCGGAGTGCTTTTGGCTGCTGCACTGTTGATGTTTACAGCCTCATCCGTGTTAAACGGAACCGAATTTTCCATGGCAGAGGATTCTGTTGAAACCTCGCTTATTTCTGCTGTGTTTTTGGTTCTGTATTATATCGAGGTCAATAAGATTGACTTCAATTCCGCAGGAACGTTCGGGAATAAGGTTATGAGATTTTTGCTCGGGATTGCAGGCGTTCTTGTGTTGTATTTGTCTATCGGGTATATCGAAAGGCTGAATCCCGAGATTGAATTTGTTGTAAAAAACATTAAAAATACCGTTGTGTTTGTTTGGATATTGGGTGTTTATCCAATGCTTATAAAAAGGTTCCGCCCGGGAAATTGATTGCCTCGGCGGTTGCCGGCGGCTAAATGAAAATATAAAAAAAGACTTGGGTGTGTTGGGTTATGAAAAAATTACTGCTTATAGTTAATCCCTGTTCCGGAAAGAAAAAGGCAAAGAACAGTTTATTTGATATTATCAGCGTGTTTGACACAAACGGTTTTGAGGTCACGGTTAGGCTGACCGAGTACTGCGGCCATGCAACGGAAATTGCAAAGGAATACTCCGAAAGCGGAGATTTTGACTGCATTGTTTGTTGCGGAGGAGACGGTACCTTAAACGAAACATTAAACGGAATAGCAATCGGAAACAGAGCTATGCCCGTAGGTTATATTCCGTCGGGAAGTACAAATGATTTTGCGGCAAGCATGAACATTGAATGTGATACGGAGTCTGCGGCAATGAGGATTGTTGAGGGTAAGCCTCTCCCCATTGACATAGGGTGCTTTGACGACAGATACTTTACCTATATTGCATCCTTCGGTGCTTTTACATCGGTTTCGTATAACACATCCCAGCAGTTTAAAAATGTTTTCGGTCACCTTGCTTATGTGCTTGAGGGCATGAAGGATATTACCGCTATAAGACCTTATCATGTGAAGGCAGAGGCGGACGGTTTGACCTTTGAGGACGATTATATTTTCGGTGCGGTTACAAATTCCACATCGGTTGCCGGAATTGTTAAGATTAATACCGATTTTGTAGATATGAATGACGGACTTTTTGAGGTTACCCTTGTGAGAAAACCGAAAAATATTATTGAGCTGCATGAGATTGTTCAGGGCTGCTTTGCATCGGATTTTTCCAATAAGATGTTTGACTTTTTCAAGGTTTCGGATATTAAATTCACTACGGAAAGTCCGATAACCTGGTCGGTGGACGGAGAAAAAACGGAAGCCGGAGAGTGTGTTACCGTAAAAAATCTGCATAATTATATCAACTTTATCAGATAGAGAGGACTTATCAAATGGCAAAGCTTTCAACCGTTGATTCGGATGCAATGTATCTTTTCAATAACGGTAAGAATTACTACAGCTACCGTATGCTCGGCGCACATAAGGCAGAGGGCGGCTATACTTTTGCGGTTTGGGCACCGAATGCAAAGTCGGTTTCGGTTGTTTGCGACAGAAACGGCTGGGACAGAAACGATGGCAAAATGGTTCTTCGTAAAGACAGCGGAATATGGGAAACCTTTATTGATGGCATCGGAGAAGGCGAACCTTATAAATACAGCATTGAAGGGCAAAACGGAGATGTTTTTTTGAAGATTGATCCGTTTGCCTTTATGAGCGAGGTAAGACCGAAAAATGCTTCACTTACTGCGGATATTTCCTACAAATGGCATGACGGAAAATGGATGGAAAACAGGAAAAACACTCCTCCATACAATCGTCCGATGAATATATATGAGCTTCATTTCGCATCCTGGAAGCAGCATGAAGACGGCACATTTTTAACATACCGTGAAATGGCGGATGAGCTTATTCCTTACATCAAAAAAATGAATTATACTCATATCGAGCTTATGCCGATGTGCGAATTCCCCTTTGACGGTTCATGGGGGTATCAGGTTACGGGGTATTATGCGGCAAACAGCAGGTTCGGGAAGCCTGTTGATTTTAAGTATTTTATAGATATGTGCCATAAAAACGGTATTTCCGTTATTATGGATTGGGTTCCGGCGCATTTTCCAAAGGACGGATATGCTCTTGCAAGATTTGACGGAACTCCTCTTTTCGAGCACCCCGATTCAAGGCTCGGAGAGCATAAAGAATGGGGAACATATGTGTTTAATTGGGGAAAGTCCGAAATACATTCGTTTCTTATTTCCAACGCCGTTTTTTGGTTTGACGAGTATCATATAGACGGGCTGAGGGTTGATGCCGTTTCAAGTATGCTTTATCTTGACTATAACAGAAATGACGGCGAATGGGTTGCAAATAAATACGGCGGCAAGGAAAACTTAGAAGCGGTAAGCTTTTTGCAAAAGCTTAATATTGCGGTTTTTGAGAGATTTCCCAATGTGCTTATGATTGCGGAGGAATCCACCGCATGGGCAGGGGTTACAAAGCCCGCCTGCGACGGAGGACTGGGATTTAATTATAAGTGGAATATGGGCTGGATGAACGATGTTTTAAGATATATGTCCATGGATCCATTTTTCAGAGGGCCGAACCACGATATGCTGACATTTTCAATGATGTATGCATATTCCGAGAATTATATTCTTGCGCTTTCCCATGATGAGGTGGTGCACGGAAAGCATTCTCTTATTGATAAAATGAGCGGAAGCTATGAACAGAAATTTGCATCGCTACGGCTTTTGTATGCTTATATGTATGCGCATCCCGGGAAAAAGCTTTTGTTCATGGGCGGCGAATTTGCGCAGTTTTTGGAGTGGAGATTTCAGGAAGGACTTGACTGGGATATTCTTAAGTTTGATATGCATTCAAAGCTTTCAGAGTATGTGCGGGAGCTTAACGGCTTTTACGCATCCCACAAATCCATGTATGAAAATGACGGCAACTGGGACGGCTTTTCATGGATAAATGCCGGCGACCGTGACAGAAATACGGTTTCGTTTATAAGGAAAAGCGAGAGCGGTAAGGAAAAAACCATTGTTGTAGCCAATTTTGCCGCAAAAGCTCACGAAAAATACCGCTTAGGAGTTCCGAGCGGCGGATGGTACAAAACCGTTTTGAATACGGATTCTCGGAAGTTTGGCGGTAAATCCTGCGATGAGCCGATGTATTTTAAGGCTGAAAAAATCCCTTCGGACGGATTTAAATACAGTATAGTGACGGAGCTTCCCGAGCTTTGCGCCATGTACATTAAGAAAACAAACAAGAAGGGCTGATTATGGAACTACTATCTCCGGCAGGCAGTTTTGATGCGTTGCGTGCGGCGGTCAGTGCAGGCTGTGACGCTGTTTATCTCGGCAGCAGTGAGTTTGCGAATGCGAGGATGAATGCCGCAAATTTTGGTAAAGCCGAGCTTTCGGATGCGATTGATTATTGCAAACTAAGGGGCGTAAAAACATATATAACGGTAAATACATTGCTGACCGACCGTGAAATCGGTCAGCTTTTTGACTATGCGGTTTTTCTTTACGAAAACGGAGCAGACGGTGTAATTGTTCAGGACATCGGGGTTATGAAATTTCTGTCGGACAATATTCCGGAACTTCCACTTCACGCAAGCACGCAGATGGGGATTTGCAATCTTGACGGCGTAAGGTTTGCGGAAAAATCAGGCTGCACGAGAGCGGTTGTTGCAAGAGAGCTTTCAAAGGAAAACATTGACTATATCTGCAAAAACTCAAATATAGAAATCGAAGTTTTCGTGCATGGCGCGGTTTGCTCCTGCTGTTCGGGCTTTTGCCTTATGAGCAGCTTTATCGGAAGGCGGAGCGGCAACAGGGGAAAGTGTGCACAGCCTTGCAGAATGCAATATCGCACAGGAGATAAGGAAGGGGCTTTTATGAGCCTTAAGGATATGATGCTTGTTAATCATATTAAAGAGCTTGAGGCTTCGGGAGTTGCTTCTTTAAAAATAGAGGGAAGAATGAAGGGCGCAGGCTATGTGGGAACGGTGACCGAAATCTACAGAAAAGCGATTGATAACGGCGCTGTTTCCGAAAATGACATAAAAAGGCTTAGTTCGGTTTTTGACAGAGGCGGCTATACGGATTCCTATTACATCGGCGGAAAAGACCTTTTTGTCAAAAACAGAAAGGATACGGAGTACGGCGACAGAGAATACGATGTCCCGGAAAAAAAGGTCGGTGCGGATGTTTTTGTGAGTGCAAAAATAGGACAGCCTATCAGCGTTAAATTTCAAGCAAACGGCAAAGATTTTCAGGCAAAGGGCGATTTTGTCTGCGAAAAGGCACTTAAGCGTGAGGTTACGGCGGAGGATATTAAGAGCAAGGTTCTGATGCTTGGCGATACGCCCTTTGTTTGTGATAATTTTTATGCGGATGTTGATTCAAATCTTATGGTTCCCGTGAGCGAAATAAAGAGCGTAAGGCGAAAAGCTGTTGAAGGGCTTATCGGTCTGTTACTCGAAAAAAGGAAGCTTGCCAAAGCTCCGAAAAATAATTCATACACACCGTTTGTAAATAAGGGAGGCTTCAAGCTTTCCGCATTTGTTTCTACGGTTTCGCAGTATGTTGCCTCTGTAGATGCGGATATTGTTTATGTTCCGATTTCCTTGCTTGTTAAAAACAAAGATGTGTTTTCCGATTTTGATAATCGCATTATTGCGGTTCTTCCCAAAATCAATCATGACAGCAAGAGGAATTTGCTTAAAAGCATGATTTCAGCGGTTGAAAAAATGGGTTACAATAAGCTTTCGGCGGCGAATTTCGGCGATTTTGAAATTTCGGATTTTTCGGATTACACATTGTGGTGCTTTAATTCCGAAACCGCATCTGCTTTTTATAATATGGGAAAAAGGAGAATATGCCTGTCACCGGAGCTGAACATTTCGCAGATTAAGGGCTTAAAAAGTCCGGTTCCGTGCGAGGCGGTTGTTTATGGAAAGCTTCCTCTTATGACTTCGGTTAACTGCTTTGCGGAAAACGCAGGCGCTTGCGGCACCTGCAATATTTCCGACAGAACAGGCAGAAGCTTTGCGCTTATGTGCGATAAGGAGCTCGGCGTTTTTGAGGTGCTGAATTCCGTTCCTATTTATATGGCGGATAAAATTTTGGATTTTGAAAATACTTGTGTTGATACATTGAGGCTCGTTTTTACAGATGAGGATGAGAATAAATGCCGTAGGATAATAAAAGCCTACAGGTGCGGAGAAAAGCCCTCGGGAGATTTTACGAGGGGACATTATTACAGAGGTGTTTAGCATGAAAAGGATAATTTTGGCGTCGGGTTCGCCGAGAAGGCGGGAATTACTTGCAATGCTCGGGGTTGAATTTGAGGTTTTTTCTTTGGATACAGATGAAAAAAACTCCGAGAAGCTCGGGAATTATGCCCAAAGAGCCGCCGAGATTAAGGCGGAAGCGGTTTATAAGAAACGAAAAGACGGTATTATTCTTGCCGCAGACACAATTGTGTGTATTGACGGCAATATTTTAGGAAAACCTAAAGACAGAGCCGATGCTGAAAATATGCTTAAAATGCTTTCCGGCAGGGTGCACTCGGTTTATACCGGCTTTTGCGTTATTGAGGACGGAAAATCCGAGGCTTCTTTTGAAAAAACCGATGTGTATTTCAAAAAAATCACTCCCGAGCTTCTTTCTTGGTATATGGAAACAAACGAGTGGTACGACAAGGCGGGTGCCTACGGAATTCAAGGGTCGGGAAGTCTTTTGATAGAAAAAATCGACGGGGATTATTTCAATGTTGTCGGGCTCCCGATAAGCAGAATTTTCGGCGAATATATAAGGCTCTGATTGAGGGCTTTTATGAAAAAGTTTTTTGTTTTGACGGTTTGCGGCATTTTGGCTTTGATAATTTCCGTCAAACCTTTGAGATATGCTGCCGTTCAGTTTCTTGATGATGTGTACACGGCTTTTTTGAGCAAAGAGGAGCTTTTGGAGCGCAATACCTTTCTTTTGTCGGAATGTGAGAGGCTTGAAGGTATGATTTCGGGTGAAATGAAGGTTTATGCCGAAAATTCGGAGCTTAAAAAGCTTCTAAGGATTAAAAGCTTTGGTGAAAAAAGGATTACTGCGAGAATACTTAACGGCAGTCTTAAAACAAAAACAATGCCATTTGTGATAGATAGCGGCTCGGAGGACGGATTGGCGGTAGGGAATTGCGCAATTTCAAATTCCGGTCTTGTGGGGATTGTAACCGCCTGCGGAGAAACATGGGCGGAGGTAACACCCGTATTATCCGAAAATTTCAACATGAGCGTTACGAACTGCGCAAACGGAAAAAGCTATCTTCTCAAAAAGAACAGGCTTATGTATGTTTCGTCCCTGGATAACGCAAAGGAAGGGGACATAATTTCAACATCCGGAATGAGCGACCTTGTTCCGGGAGGTATAAAGATAGGAAAGATTACAAAAATTCAAAAGAAAAACGGCGGAAATGCTATAGTTACGGTTGAACCCTATGTTAATGTAAAGGAGCTTGATTATGTCATTATTCCGCTGTGAAGAACTTTACGGTGAGATTGAAATGAGAAAGAAACGAGTTATATTCTTTATAATTATGATTATCCTGCTTTTCGGCATTTTGGCGTTCAGAATGGTTGATTTGCAGATGTTTAAGGGCAAGCTTATGGAGGAATACGCCGAAGCTCTGGGAAGTCAAAGCTCAAGGCTTTGCGCCGTACGGGGAGAAATACTTGACAGAAATTCAAAAGTGCTCGTAACGAACGAGAGTACCTTTTATTTAACTGTTGACGAATCGGCGGACGAGAGGACGGTTAATATCCTTTCAAAAATACTTAATAAACCCATTACAAAGGATGACAACAAATTGTGTCAGCCTTTTATTTTTGCCCAAAACATCACAAAGGAGCAGGCGGTAATTCTTTCGGAGCATAATTTGCAAGGCGTCAGCATATCGGACGGTTACAAGCGTAAGACTGACGGCGTGAGAATTTCCCACATTGCAGGAACCGTAGGGAATATCACGGAGGAGGAATATGCCGAAAAACGCACTCTGGGCTATAAAATAAATGATATAACAGGCAAAAGCGGCATAGAAAGGTTTGCAGAAGAATATCTCAGAGGCAAGGACGGCGAAAAAATAACGGACTCGAGCGGAAAAACCACAGAATTTCCTGCAAAGGACGGCTGTTTTGTAGAGCTTTGCATTGATAAGGAGCTTCAGAAAAAGTGTGAGGACGAGCTGTCGGCGGCGGTTGACGAGGTAAACAGGAACAGGAATGTATGCGGAGGCGGCGGTGCAGTTGTAATTGATGTTAAAAACGGCGATGTTCTTGCAATGAGCTCGTACCCCGATTATGATATTTCAACCTATGCACAGGATTATGACAGCCTTATTTCGGATGAGAGAAATCCTGTTTTGAACAGATGCATTTCGGGAAGATATGAGCCGGGCTCTGTGTATAAGCCCGTCGTTGCGCTTGCGGCACTTTCGGAAGGCGTGATTTCAAAGGATGAGAAGATACTCGACCGAGGCATATACACCTTCTATGCACCGTCATATATGCCTGCGTGTCACATTTGGACAAGCAAGAACGAAACTCACGGGAATATCAATGTATCCGAGGCGTTGTCAAAGTCCTGCAATTATTATTTTTATGAGGTGGGAAGAAGGCTGGGAATTTCAAAAATTGCCGAGTACGGTGAAAAATTTTGCCTTAACAGTAAGTGCGGAATTGAGCTTTCGGGTGAGGAGGAAGGAATAATTGCATCGCCGAAAACGAAAGAAAACTGGGTTTCGGGAGATACACTTCAGGCGGCAATAGGGCAGTCTGTGAATATGTTTACTCCTCTTTCCCTTGCAAGGTACACCGCCGCTATAGCAAACGGGGGATACGTTTACAAGCCGCACATTGTAAAAAGAATAGCGCAATATGACGGAAAGACCGAATACGAAAGAAAGACGGAGCTTCAAAGTAAGGTGGATGTCAGCCCCGAATTTTTCGATGCCGTAAAGGAGGGTATGAGGCTGTGCTGCACAACGGGCACCGCAAAGCAGGCTTTTTCGGATAAAGGCTACAGTGCAGGCGGAAAAACAGGAACTGCGCAGGTGCCGAGCGGCCCCGAAAACGGACTTTTCATCGGATTTGCGCCCTACGATAATCCCGAAATTGCGGTATGCGTGGTAATAGAACACGGAAGCGGCGAGTACACTGCGCTCGCCGCTTCGGAAATAATGTCAGAGTGGATTGTAAACCGTGGTAACCGATGAGTGAAATTTTCCGGTAAAATTATTGTAGGATTTAAGTGCTGTTACAAGATCATCGGGGGTAGTCGAGTTTGAAATCTCAATAAGTTCTTTTGCCATGTAAACCATTTCGTAAGCCTTTGCCGTTGTGTAATTCGGCTTTGTATTGTACTTTGTTTTGAAAAGCTTTTCAAAGCCTTCCGAATCAAAGCCCGAAAAGTCGAATGTTGTTTCTCCGCCAAGCCTTGTGCCGGTAGACAAAACAGCCGGATTGTAGTCCTTAAGCTGTGAGAAAACCTCAACATTTGACAGGTTGATAAACAGCATTGTGTCAAGGCTTTTAAGCCCTTCAAGCCCGTGAAGGTTGCCTTTTTCGTAGTTGAGAAAGGTGACGAGAGTTTGATGCCCGTTTATTCCGCCCGACAGATTAATTTCATTAATCGCAAGCTGAATTCCGTAAATCATCTCATGATCCTGCATAGGCATAACAACACCTAAAATAATATCATCCTTGATATTTTCATCCTCTGTTTTCGTGAGCTTTGTATCCGAGCCTCCGCAGGAACACAATATCAAAGACAGTGCCAAAACAATAATCAGTATTTTCTTCAAAGTTCAACATTCTCCTATTTGATTACAACATTTGCAAACATATGTGCTATTTCCCGTGGCTTTACGGAGCGGAACATGGTAAACGGGTATCTGTGATCTTCCGTTTCCGGCATTTTGGCTTCAATTTCAAGCCAAAAGTTCTTGCAATCTTTGTCGACCCCTAAGTCTTCAAAAGGAACATCGGCAGTACCGTTTATTTCATTTACCGCAATTTCTTTAACCTTAGGCTCGTTTTTAAACACATATGTTATTTCGGCGGGACAGCGAAGCTGAGGTGCGGCCTCTGCGCCGTGCAATCCGTTAATTACGGCAGAAACCTCACCGAAATCGGTTTCCTCCACCGAGAACATAACCTCGCCTGCCTCCATGGGAACAGGCATTGCGGAATAAAGCGTAAGTTTTTCGTAATCAGACTTAACATGAAGAAAACCTTTCGAAGCCCAAAGCCTGATTGCGCTTGATTTATTGCCGTACCAGTCATAAATAAAGCTGTCAAAAGCATCCTCTTTGCAACCGAGAACCAAATCAAACTGCTCCAAGAGCCGGCTGTCGCTTATATTTATGTTTTCGGACTGAACCGCAAACAGATACTTTCCGGCAGGGAGCGTTATTTCATAGTCGAAATATGTAGTCTCGCCGCTTTTTAATCTCGATTCGATGTGCTTATCCTCAAATTCCGCCGCATTTGCCGGTGAGATTTTGAGGTAAGCGTCAACATCCTGCGTTTCACAGCTTTTGTTTTCGGCGGTGAGCCTTACGGTACCTTTATATTTTCCGCATTTTTTGCAAAGAGTGAAAGGCTTTGTTACTTCAAGCCTTGTGGTTATCATGCTGATTTTTTCGCAGCCTTCCGGATAAAGGAATTTAACATCATCGACATAATCCATAATGTTAAGCCTTAATTCCTCGGGAGTTGTTGCGAACTTTCCGAGAAGATTTATATTTTTAAAGGTTACCCCTTTTATGCTGTTTTCCGGCGAAAAACCTTGAATTCTCGAATTTGACGGCAGTATTTCCTGTTCCTCGAGAAGATAAATGTCGGAAAACCTAATGTTTTCTATTCTTCCCATTTTGTCATCGGTGTTCCATGCGGAGTTTGTAATTCTTACATCGAAAAGCTGTGCTCCGGGAGCATCCTCAATTCTTATATTCCTGAACTCAATATCTGAAACAATCGCCCTGTCGCCGTGGTGTATTCCCATAATGGGATAGCCCGTAAGGGAATGTATGACATCAATGTTTTCAAAAACGATGTTCCTTGCGTGTTCCGCACGGATTTCAACCCCTACCTCGATAGGCCTTGCAAAATCGTTCCATAATACAGAATCTCTGAAAACAACATTTTCAACATCGCCCGTGTCAAACGCCTTCAGCACGAAGGAATCGTCCCAGGTTCTTGTGAAAATGTTTTCAACCGTTACATCCTTTGAGCCGCATATGTCAATACCGTCAGAGTTACCTCGGCTTCCGATAATCTTCATATTGTTTATGCGGACCGATTTGCACCCCGTAACCTTGCAGGTCCAGTTGACGGAATCCACTGCGCAAATATCTTCAATATCCACATTCTCGCAGTTTTCGATACGAAACATATTCATAAATTCCTGAGAACCGTTTCTGGGATATTTCTCCATGCAAAGTATTCCGTTGCCGAGAATTTTGATGTTTTTGCAGTCGTGAATATTAAATTTGCCTTCTACATATGCGCCCTCGTCAAAGATAACCGTGGTATTGTCCTCGGTTATTTCGACGACCCCAGCATCGGTAACGCCCTCCCCGAAACGAATGACATTTTCGGTTATTTGATAATTCTTTTTGGGGTTTGCGAAAATCAGTATATTGTTTTTATACGATCCGTTTATTTCAACGGAAAATTTGAGCGGTTTATCGAGCTTAACGGTTATTTCGTGCTCCGAAAAATCGAAGTCAATGTTATAAGAGAGCGGACGAATCATACAGCTTTCTATTTTTGCCTTCGATTGAATTTTTATAACCGTATTATCATCGCAGGTAAAATTTGCGTACGGCATGCGTGAAAAGCCGTTGTACGGCGGTTCAAGAACATTTGCAAAATGTATTTCTGCCTCACTTTTATTAACAAAAACCTTATAATTATCCATTTTGATTTCTCCTTTTCTTTATAATACCATTACGCATATTTTTTGTCAAGAAAAAAAGTCACTTTTTTATTGAAAAAAATCACTTTTGGGTATTGCCGAAAAAGGAAAAATGTGATAATATTAAAAAAATGTTTGATTTAGGTGACAGCATGGAACACAAATTCAAAGGAAAATGGATTACAGATGATGAGTTTTTCGATTTGAGTCCTCGGAATGTTTTTCATAAACAGCTTGAAGTTGTTGATTTGCCTTGTGATGAACACAGAAACAGGCATATTTTGTTCAGAAGGAGTTTTCAGCTGTCGGAAATCAAGGACAGTGTGATGTACATATCGGCAGATGACTACTATAAGCTCTATATAAACGGATGCTTTGTTGCTCAGGGACCGACTATGTCCTATCATTTTCAGTACAATTACAATGCTATTGATGTAACCGATTTTTTGAAATCGGGAGAAAATACGATAGCGGTTCATACGCTTTATCAGGGGCTTATCAATCGCGTATGGCAAAGCGGCGATAACAGACACGGGCTTATTTTGGATCTTGTATGCGACGGCGAAACCGTTGTTTCAAGTGATGAAAGCTTCAAAACGGCGGTTCATACGGCATACAGCGAAATCGGTACTGTGGGATATGATACGCAGTTTTTGGAGGAATACAATTCGGGAGCCCGAGAGGTGGGCTTTGAAAAACCGGGTTTTGACGATTCATATTGGCAAAATGCAAAAATCAAAGAGAATGACGATCATGCTTTGGTGCTTCAGAAGAGCAGTATGCTTGAGTTTGAAAGCATAAAGCCTACAGAAGCGTATGTCACAAAAAACGGCATGATTTATGATTTCGGTGCAATGTATGTGGGATACCTTGAGCTTACCGTCACCGGCAGAGCAGGCGATAAATTAATCGTAAGGTGTGCACAGGAGCTCAATGATGACGGCAGCTTGAGATTTGACCTTAGGGCAAATTGCCGCTATGAAGAAACCTTTATTATACAAGACGGCACAAGCGTGCTCGATTGGTTTGATTATAAGGCTTTTCGCTATGCCGAGCTTGTAATTCCCGAAGGCTGCGTAGTAAAAAGCGTTTCCCTTACCGCACGGCATTATCCCTTTACTCTTGCTGCGAAGCTGAAGCCCGAGTTTGCGGATAATAAAGATTTGGTTAAAATCTGGGAGCTTTGCGTTCGTTCTCAAAAATACGGTGTTCAGGAAATTATTCAAGATTGCATGGAAAGAGAAAAAGGCTTTTATTTGGGCGACGGATGCTATACCGCACTTGCAAATATGATTCTTACCGGCGATGATTCCATGGTAAGAAGGCTTATTGACGACGCTTTCTCCACAAGCTTTATTACAGATACTCTCGTAACCTGTATGAATTGTTCGTTTATGCAGGAAATAGCCGAATTTCCTCTTATTTTGGTTGATACGGTGCTTTGGCACTATAGGCTTACGGGCGATACCGATTACCTTGCGATAAATTACGAAAAAGCCGTGATGCTTCTTGAAGCGTTCCGAAAGAAGCATGAGGACGGTTATCTTTTGAGAAATCTCGACAAATGGTGCGTTGTTGAATGGCCTGACAATTTCAGGCACGGCTACGATGTGGCTTTGGTTCAGGGAGAGGTCTGCAAGGAAGCCCATATTTCGATAAATGCGTATTACATAGAAGCGATAATTTCTGTAAACAAGATGGCAGGCATATTGAAAAATGAAAAATATCGAGATGAAAAGCCTTTGCTGGATACATTCAAAAGGGTTTTCTATGACGAAAACAAAAAGCTTTTCAAAGACAGTGAGATTTCTTCCCATATCAGCTTGGTTGGCAACAGCTTTGTTTACGGATTTGATTTGTGTGATGATGAAGAGTTTAAAGAAAGCTTTATTTCCATGTTTGAGAAAAACGGTATAGATTCCCTTTCTCTGTTTTGCACATTTCCTTGTCTTAAGGGCTTTTGCCGAAATGGTCGGTATGACCTTGTAAGAGAGTCGCTTTTGAACGAAGGTGCATGGAAACGCACACTTAGAGAAGGCGGAACCGCAACATTTGAAGGATGGGGCAAGGAAACCAAGTGGAACACATCGCTTTTCCATTTAACGATGTCCTACGCTGCCGTATTTATGGCGGATATTGATACAGGAAAATTGTTTGAATAAAGGAGATTTTATAAATGGCTGATTTTATTATTTCAGGCTTTGCCGACGAGATTGATCAGAGCACAGATAAGCAGTTTGCTCACTTAAATGAGCTAGGGATTTCTTATTTCGAGCCGAGAGGAATTGACGGCAAAAATATTTCCGAGCTTACTTTGTCCGAAGCTAAAGAGCTTAAGGAAAAGATGGATAGGTGCGGAATTAAGGCATCCTCAATAGGTTCTCCTATCGGTAAAATCAAAATAACCGATGATTTTTCGGAGCATATTAAGCTTTTGGAGCATGTAATTGAGATTGCAAAAATTCTTGATACAAAGTACATCAGAGTGTTCAGCTTTTTCATTCCCAAGGAAGAAGATCCCGCAAAATACAGGGATGAGGTTCTTTCAAGAATGAAAAAAATGGCTGAGGTTGCCGAGAAAAACGGCGTAATACTTCTTCACGAGAACGAAAAGGATATTTACGGCGATATTGCGCCACGCTGCAAGGATATTTTTGATAATGTGAAATCACCTGCATTAAAAGGCGTATTTGACCCTGCAAATTTTGTGCAGTGCGGTCAGGTAACATACCCGGATGCATTTGAGCTTTTGAAGAACAACATAGTTTATATGCATATAAAGGATGCATTCTTTGAGGACGGCAGAATCGTTCCGGCAGGAAGCGGAGACGGTCATGTAAAGGAGATTATTTCAGAGCTTGCGAAAAAGAATTACAAAGGATTTTTAAGCCTTGAACCGCATTTGGGAGTTTTCGGCGGACTTGATAAGCTTGAGCTTGACGATCATATGCTTCAGCTTGAAAAAAGCGATGCCGGAAAGTTTACGATTGCGTATGAGGCTCTTAATAAAATAATAGACGAGGTGAACAAATAATGATTACTTCAAAGGTAGGACTTATAGGTATCGGTAACATGGGTTCATCACATGCAATATACCTTACCGAAGGAAGGGTTCCGGGAATGGAGCTTTGTGCCATTGCGGATATTGCTCCTGAGAAGAGAAAAAAGGCGAAAGAGCTTTATCCCGATATTCCCGTATATGAAACTGCGGAAGAAATGTTTAAGCAGGCAGATATTAACACCGTTATTATCGCCGTTCCGCACTACGACCATCCTAAGCTTGCAATCAAGGCGTTTGAATATGGTCTTAATGTTATTACAGAAAAGCCTGCAGGTGTATATACAAAGCAGGTAATGGAAATGAACGAAGCGGCAAAAAAATCGGGTAAGCTGTTCGGAATTATGTATAATCAAAGAACAAACCCTCATTTTCAGAAAATTAAGGAGCTTGTTGAAAACGGAAGCCTCGGTCATATTAAGAGAATCAGTTGGATAATTACCGATTGGTACCGTCCTCAGGCTTATCATGACAGTGCCACATGGCGTTCAACCTGGGCAACGGAAGGCGGCGGTGCACTTATCAATCAGAATCCTCATCAGATTGACCTTTGGCAATGGATGTTCGGTATGCCTTCAAGGATTATGGGACACTGCTCCTTCGGAAAATACTATAACATAGAGGTTGAGGACGATGTTACCGCTTATATGGAATATGATAACGGTACAACGGGTACTTACATTACATCCACAGGTGAAGCTCCCGGAACAAACAGGCTGGAAATTGCCTGCGATATGGGAAATCTTGTTTACGAAAACGGCAAGCTTACATTTTACAGAAATGTTATTTCGGAGCGTGAGTTTAACAAAACTAACAAAACTCCGTTCGGAATGCCCGAGGTATGGAAATGCGAAATTCCGGTTCCCGATACAAGAGGTGAACAACATGTGGGCATACTTAAGGATTTTGTTAAGGCGTTAAACGGCGAAAAGGAGCTTCTTGCGCCGGGGATTGAAGGCATTAACGGTCTTACAATTTCAAACTCTATCCATTATTCTTCCTGGACGGGAGAAATGGTTGATGTTAAAAACTTCCCGCATGATAAGTTCTATGAACTGCTTCAGGAGAAAATCAAAAACTCCAAGGTAAAAAAAGAGGTTAAAAAATCCGAAGCTGTTGACTTGACCGGAACATACTGATTTTTTTTGGGGGGGTTAGTCAAATTGGATAAGAGAATAGGGGCACAGCTTTATACGTGCCATAATTATTGCCAGAATGCAAATGACCTTGACGATACAATAAGGAGAGTTAAGGAAATCGGATATAAAACTGTTCAGATTTCCGGAATAGGGAGAGAGATAACCGGCGAACAGGTACGAAAATCTGCTGAAAAGTGGGGCGTCGAGGTCGTTTGCACTCATAGAAATTTTGAGGAATTCACACAACAGTTTGACGAAACGGTAAAATTTCATAAGGAAATCGGATGCAATATTGCCGGTATAGGTTCAATGCCTTTTGAAGCTCGTGAGTCTGAGGAAGCACTTTTCGAGTTTATAAAAACGATTGACGATATTTCCGCAAGACTTAAAAATGAGGGCATAATGTTCGGTTATCACAATCACTCCTTCGAGTTTAAAAAGTATAACGGAAAAACAATGCTCGAGCATATTCTTGATAACACAAACAGCAACTGTAAGTTGATTTACGATGTTTACTGGGCGGCGCACGCAGGAATAAATCCGATAAAGGTAATGGAAAAGTATGCGGACAGAATTGTTGTTTTGCACTACAAGGATAAGAAGGTTTTTGAAGGCAATGATTCTGATATATGCGAAATCGGCGAAGGATTTCTTGATTGGGATGAAATAATCGAAGCAACCGAAAGGCTCGGAATTGAGTGGGCTATGGTTGAACAGGACAGAAACTGGATTGACGGAGATCCCTTTAAATCACTTGAAGTCAGCTACAAATTCTTAACAAAGAAAGGCTTTATATAATGAGAAAATTCATGGATGAAAACTTTTTATTGAAGACTGATACGGCAAAGCATCTTTTCTTTGATTATGCAAAGGATATGCCGATTTATGACTATCATTGTCACTTAAATCCCTATGAGATTTATGAAGATAAAAAGTATAAGAACATTACCGAAATGTGGCTTTACGGTGACCATTACAAATGGCGTTTTATGAGAAGCTGCGGTGTGGACGAAAAATATTGCACGGGTGACGCAAGCGACTACGAAAAGTTTTGCGCATATGCAAAATGTCTCGGAAAAGCAATCGGCAATCCGCTGTATCATTGGTCGCACCTTGAGCTTCAAAGATATTTCGGGATTTATGATTGCCTGAACGAAAAAACTGCCGATGATATTTGGAACCGTGCAAACAAGGTTATAGAAAGCCCCGATTTCACCGCAAGAAGGATTATAGAAAGGTCGAATGTTGCGCTTATAGGAACCACCGATGACCCTGCCGATGATTTGGCTGCGCACAAGGGATTAAGAGAAGATAAGAGCTTTAAGACAAAGGTTGTGCCGGCGTTCCGCCCCGATAATGCTGCGGCAATCGGAACGGAAGGGTTTGTGCCTTATATAGAAAAGCTCGGTAAGGCTTGCGGCTTTGAAATAAAAACCTTCTCCGACCTTAAGCGTGGACTTTCGGACAGGATTGATTATTTTGACAAAATGGGAAGCAAAATTTCCGACCACGGCATATCGGAATTTCCGTATCTTGAAAGTGATGAAAATGAGCTTGAAAGCATTTTTGAACGCGGAATTTCGGGAGGCTGTGTATCTAAAGAGGATGCAGAAAAGTATAAGACCGCACTTTTGGTTTTCCTCGGCGGTGAGTATTCAAAAAGAGGCTGGGTAATGCAGCTTCATATGTCGGCAATTCGTCGCAACAATTCGAGAATGACAAAGCTTTTGGGGCCCGATACCGGCTTTGATTCGGTTGATGACGGGCAGATTGCTTATAAGCTCAACCATTTGCTTGACGCTATGGACAGGGAAGGGAAACTACCGAAAACAATCCTTTATTCCCTTAACGAAAAGGATAATTATGTTATCGGAACAACCTTGGGTAATTTCCAGGGTGACGGAATAAAGGGTAAAATCCAGTTCGGAAGCGGTTGGTGGTTCAACGATAATATTGACGGAATGACCAATCAGATAAAAGCTCTCGGCAATCTCGGTGCGCTTTCGTCCTTTGTGGGAATGCTTACGGATTCGAGGAGTATTCTTTCATATCCCAGACATGAGTATTTCAGAAGGATTCTCTGTAACATTATCGGCACATGGGTTGAGGACGGAGAGTTTGCGTCCGATGAGGATACATTGAAGGAAATTGTTGAAGGAATTTGCTGTAAAAACGCAGTCGAGTATTTTAATATGTAAGGAGTAAACAATTATGAAATTACCTTTTGAAATTAATCTTAAAGATAAGGTTGCCGTTGTAACCGGCGGCGGCGGAATACTTTGCAGTATGTTTGCAGAGGCTATCGCAAAATCCGGTGCAAAGGTTGCCGTTTTGGATTTGAGAGAGGAAAACGCAAACGCTGTTGCGGAAACTATCAATAAGGACGGCGGATGCGCAATCGGAATTAAGACAAATGTTTTGGAAAAGGCAAGCCTTGAAGCTGCAAAAGCTATAATAAACGAAAAGCTCGGTACGGTTGATATTCTTATTAACGGCGCAGGGGGAAATAACCCTAAGGGTAGCACAACAAACGATTATTACGATCCCAAGGATGAAGAAATCGAAGGGGTTAAGACCTTCTTTGACCTTGATCCCGAAGGCGTAGGCTTTGTGTTTAACCTTAATTTCCTCGGCACATTATTGCCCACACAGGTTTTTGCAAGAGATTTAATCGGCAAAAAAGATGCTACAATCATTAATATTTCATCAATGAACGCATTTACGCCTCTTACGAGAATCCCTGCTTACAGCGGTGCAAAGGCAGCAATTTCCAACTTTACACAGTGGCTTGCGGTTCATTTTTCAAAGGTTGGCATTAGAGTTAACGCTATAGCTCCGGGATTTTTCCTTACAGACCAGAACAGAAGTCTTCTTTTGGATGAAAACGGTAAATATACCGCTCGCTCCGAAAAGATTATTTCTCAGACGCCCATGGAAAGATTCGGAGAAAAGGAAGAGCTTATCGGAACGCTTCTGTGGCTTCTGTGCCCCGAGGCATCCGGCTTTGTTGATGGCGTTGTTGTTCCCGTTGACGGCGGTTTTTCTGCTTACAGCGGCGTATAATTGTGTCTTTGGAAGGTTTTTGCTTTTGCAAAAGCCTTCTATTATTATAATTGAGGAGGTTTTTTATGAGTACAAGACTTAAAGACAGATATGAAAAAATGGATTACGCATTTTGTGGAAAATCAGGGCTGATGCTTCCGAGGGTTTCTCTCGGACTTTGGCATAATTTCGGCTCGGTTGACTGCTTTGAGAATATGCGGGATATGTGCCGTACCGCTTTTGATAACGGTATTGTTCACTTTGATATTGCCAATAATTACGGCCCTGTCCCAGGAAGTGCCGAAGAAAACTTCGGAAGAATTCTTAAAAAAGACTTTCACGGTCTCAGAGATCAACTTTTAATCAGCTCAAAGGCAGGCTACTATATGTGGGAAGGGCCTTACGGTGACGGCGGCTCGAGAAAGTATTTGATTTCAAGCATTGACCAAAGCTTAAAGCGTTTGCAGCTTGATTATGTCGATATTTTCTATCATCACCGTATGACTCCGGATACCCCTTTGGAGGAAACTTGCCTTGCGCTTTCGCAGATTGTTCATTCGGGTAAGGCTCTTTACATCGGTATTTCAAACTATGACGGTCAGACGATGGAGAAGGCTTCAAAAATTTTCAAAGAGCTGAAGGTTCCTTTTGTTATTAATCAAAATCCATATAATATCCTTAACAGAGGCGTTGAGGATAACGGCCTTTTGTATGCCGCAAAGACGGCGGGGAAGGGTGTAATATGCTTCAGCCCCCTTGCACAGGGGCTTTTGACCGACAGATATATTAACGGAGTTGTACAGGGAAGCAGAGCCTCCAAAAATCATTTTCTTAAGGACAGCCGCATAACTCCCGAATATATTGCCGGAGTTAAGGAGCTGAATGAGATTGCAAAGCAAAGGGGTCAGTCCCTTGCACAAATGTCACTTTCGTGGGTTCTTAAAAATGATGCGGTAACGAGCGTTTTGATCGGCGCATCGTCATCAGAGCAGATTTTGGATGACATAAAATGTATTGAAAACTGCTCATTCACGGCAGATGAGCTTGCAAGAATTGACGAGATTGCAAACAGAATTAATAAGAATTAATTCACTTTCACACGTAGTTTTGCCGCAGCTTTTGCTGCGGCAATTTTATTTTATTCTAAAAAACATGAGCTATTACTGCGCAAAGAATGAAACCGATAAGCGTCGGCAATACAAAGGAAATTGCGGTGACGAGGGGGCTGTCGGCTTCCTTTTTTATTGTGAGCATCGTAGTTGAGCAGGGCCAGTGAAAAAGCGTAAATATTATCATGCAAATTGCTGTTTTTACCGTCCAGCCGTTTGTTGTCAGAATTTCCCCGAGAGTCGAAAGTCCTGCGTAATCACGGGGTGCGCAAAGCCCTGTATAAGCCATTATTATAATAGGAAATACAATTTCGTTTGCCGGGAATCCGAGTATAAACGCAACTAAAATACAGCCGTCAAGACCTATAAATCTGCCGATAGGATCAAGTGCCGAAACAGCGTGAGTTAAAAGTGAAGCACCGCCCAAATCAATATTTGCGGTAAGCCATATTATAAGCCCTGCCGGAGCGGCAACCGTGACGGCTCTGGCAAGAACGAAAAGACTTCTGTCCAAAACCGACCTTACAATGAGCTTCCCCGGCTGGGGAAGTCTATAGGGCGGCAATTCAAGCGTAAACGAAGAAGGCTCACCTCTAAAAACGGTTTTGGAAAGCAAATAAGAGCACAAAAATGTCATGATTACCGAAAGGGTTATTGCTCCTGTGAGAACAGTTATTCCCAAAACCGAGCTTTCGGCAAAAAACAGGGTAATCACCGCTATAAGCGTAGGAAACCTTCCGTTGCAGGGCATGAAATTGTTCGTAGCTATCGCAATAAGGCGTTCCCTTTTTGAACCGATTATTCTGCATCCGGTAACGCCCACGCAATTACAGCCAAGCCCCATACACATTGTAAGAGCTTGCTTTCCGCAGGTTTTGCACCTGTGGAATGCCTTATCGAGATTGAACGCAATCCTCGGCAAAAAGCCAAGATCCTCCAAAAAAGTGAAAAGGGGAAAGAATATTGCCATCGGAGGAAGCATTACGGAAATGATTTTAAAAAGTATTCCGAGTATTCCGTCGGTTATTGCCGATGTAACATAATGCGGAACCGATGTTGATGACAAAAGTTCATAAACCTTTGCGTTTACGAACGCAAAGAATTTTTCAAGCATTTCCGAAGGATAGTTCGCACCCTTTATTGTTATCCAGAAAATAAACGAAAGCATGAAAAGCATTATCGGCACTGCGGTGAATTTGCCGGTTACTATCCTGTCTGCACGGTTGCTTTTTTTGCAGTCCTTTATGATTGCACATTTTGCTATTTTTTCGGCATCCTTTATCGTATCATCCGACCGAAACGGCTCTCCGCAATTTTCTTCCGTTGCGGCTATTGCCTCAAAAACACCGTTTCCGGACCTTGCACAAGCCGGAATTACCGGAATGTTCAAAAGCTGTGACAATAGAGGAATATCAATTTCCATTCCTCCTTTTTTTGCCTCGTCCATGAGATTTAAGCACATTACCACTCTGTCCGAAACAGTCATAATCTGAAGTACAAGATTAAGGTTTCTTTCAAGAGCTGTTGCATCGCATACAACGATTACGGCATCGGGATTCTCGTATTTGAGAAAATTGTTTGCCGCATTTTCGTCCTCCGATTCTCCGAAAAGGGAATATGTTCCGGGAAGGTCATATATCTCATAATCCTCGTTTTCATATGTACATCTCCCTACTGCGTTAGTTACAGTCTTTCCTGCCCAGTTTCCCGTATGCTGCTTCATTCCGGTCAGGGCATTGAAAACAGTGCTTTTTCCGACATTCGGATTGCCGGCAAGAGCGATTTTTTTGCTCATTTGATTTCCTCCGTTTCAATTCCGCCGCAATCACAGCTTCTGATTGCAATTACAGCTCCTCTTATTCTGAAGGCTTTCGGGTCGCCGAAGGGTGCCTTCAGCACACATTCAACAATAGTTCCTTTTGTCAGACCGAGGTCGTTCAGTCTTCTGCTGTCCGGCATTGATATAATCCTTGCCTTTTCTCCGGGCTTCATTTCCCGTAACAGACTTTTTTTCATAAAGCATATCCCCTCGTGATTTCATCTCATTAATTATCTGTGTTTATTCTATGTGCTCTTCCTTCGTTTTGTTAATTTAAAGTTTTGGATTTTATAATTCGACAAAAAGCAGTAAAACATGACAGCTTTTTACCGAAAAATGGCTCTGTTGCTTGATTTGTGTCGAATTGTGGCGAACGCTTTTTGTTGACTTTTGTATATTTTTGTGGTAAAAATTAGATAGAGCAGTGGTTATGAAGTTCCAAATATGAAAGGATGATTAACATGAAAAGATTATTCGGGGTAACAACTGAGAAAAATTTCAAATTAGAATATTACATTGCTGACGATGGCAAAGTTTTTGGAATTGAAGTGATAAAAAAATATACCGAGGACGGCATTGAATACAGCGAAAAGGGTTCGTTTTCCGGAATAAGCGACGATGAAAACACAGTCACGGAAATAGTCGAAATGCTTATAAGAAATACCGTTACACCTTTGGGGCTTGCGTATGTTATGGAAGATATGATGTGCCGTTAAGATTTTATGTAGGTTTACAATAGATGTGTTACAACCGACAGATTTTCAAACAAAAAAGTTTG
>ERZ827440.1251-NODE-1251-length-29286-cov-11.403271_pt1 | contig 29286 bp, 26 predicted proteins | sample MGYA00519774_ERZ827440 | MGnify/ENA primary metagenome ERZ827440 (study PRJEB31778, sample SAMEA3449302) | human gut metagenome | biome: human gut; feature: human-associated habitat; material: faeces | place: United Kingdom | collected 2010/2012 ... | reverse complement strand
TCAAGGAATACGGCGAAATGCGCGATGAGGAGTTGCAGGAGCTGCTTCATATCAAAAAGACCAGAGCCTATCTGCTGACCCGCCAGATGAGCGAGGAAGGGCTGATCGAGATCGTCGGCAGAGGTGCGGAAAAGAAGTATAGATTGAAGTAACGAGGAGGTGCGCTATGGCACTGGAAAATAAATTGGGGCTGACGAGTTCTGCAGACCTTGCGCGGGAGGAGGAACGGATCAGCAAGAAAAAGGCCGTGTGGCTGTTTGAAAGCGGCACGCTGGACAAGCTGTCTGTCGGCACGTTCGCATCGCTCAAGGCGATTCACAAGGCGCTTTTTGAAGACATTTATGACTTCGCAGGCAAGCTTCGCACGGTAAATTTGGCGAAAGGCAATTTCCGTTTTGCGCCGCTCATGTATCTGGAAGCGGCGCTGGCCAACATCGAGAAAATGCCGCAGAGTACATTCGATGAAATCATCGAAAAATATGTGGAAATGAACGTTGCGCACCCGTTCCGCGAGGGCAACGGGCGCAGTATGCGTATCTGGCTCGATTTGATGCTGAAAAACGGCATCGGTCAGGTTGTGGACTGGAGCAAGGTCGATAAAGAGGACTATCTGCTTGCAATGGAGCGCAGTCCGATTAAGGACGTGGAGATTAAAGTGCTGCTGAAAGCTGCGCTGACGGATGATGTAAATAGCCGCGAGGTTTTTATGAAAGGCATTGACCATAGCTACTATTACGAGGGCTATACGACGTTTCGGGCGGAAGAACTGTAATGATAATGGTTTGGGGTTAGCGCATGAATCACGAATTCACATATAGCTTCTGGAGGGATAGTCTATGACAGATATAGAGCGCCGCATGGCTGCAAAGCAGTTCGCAGCTGACTGGGGCGGCAAGGGTGACGAAAAACAGGAAACACAGTCCTTTTGGCTGGCGTTGCTGCAAAAAGTCTATGGCATACCAGAACCGGAAAAATTTATTAGTTTTGAAAAAACTGTTACTGTGGATAACGCCAAAACAGGCAAAAGTACAACAAAATTCATTGACGGCTATATCGGCACAACTCGTGTTCTGATTGAGCAAAAGAGTGTAACGGTCGACTTGAACAGGGGTGAACTACAGTCTGACGGTTCTTTACTTTCGCCCTACCAACAAGCACGGCGCTACGGTGGCTATCTGCCGGCCAATCAGCAGCCCCGTTGGATTGTGGTCTGTAATTTCAGAGAATTCCGTATCCACGACATGAACCGTCCCAATGACACGCCGGAAATTCTGATGTTGTCTGATTTAGAGAAAGAGTACACCCGTTTGAACTTCCTTGTGGACACCGGAGACGAAAAAATCCGTAAGGAAATGGAAATCTCCTTACAAGCAGGCGAACTGGTCGGTGTATTGTATGACGCATTGCTAAAGCAGTATGCCGATCCGGAAGCAGAAGAAACTCTGAAAAGCCTGAATGCCCTTTGCGTTCGTCTTGTGTTCTGCCTATACGCAGAGGACGCAGGGATTTTCGGCAAACACGGTATGTTCCATGACTATCTGCAAGCGCACCGCGCAGAAGACCGCCGTGCACTTATTAACCTATTCCATGTACTCGACCAAAAACCGGAACAGCGAGACCGTTATCTGGATGAAGATCTGGCGGCGTTTCCCTACGTCAACGGCGGCTTGTTTGCCAATGAGGACATCGAAATTCCACGCTTGGGTGATGAAATCATCGATCTGCTGCTGAGTCGTGCCAGCGAAAATTTTGACTGGTCTGCAATCAGTCCGACCATCTTCGGCGCTGTGTTTGAAAGTACGTTGAATCCACAGACCCGCCGTGCCGGAGGAATGCACTATACCAGCATTGAGAATATCCATAAGGTCATCGATCCGCTGTTTCTGGATGAATTAAAAACGGAACTGGCAGAAATCAGAGCAATTCCCGTAGACCGAACCCGTGACACAAAATTGCGCGGCTTCCAAACTCGCCTCGCGAACCTGAAATTCCTCGACCCGGCCTGCGGAAGTGGCAACTTTCTAACGGAAACCTATCTATCTCTGCGCCGCTTGGAGAACGAAGTGATTTCCTTGCTACATAAGGGACAGATCGTGCTGGATTTGGGCAATCCCATTCAAGTCTCCATCAGCCAGTTTTACGGCATTGAAATCAACGATTTTGCTGTGACCGTTGCCAAGACTGCCCTTTGGATCGCAGAAAGCCAGATGATGAAAGAGACGGAAGATGTTGTCCACATGGCACTGGACTTCCTTCCGCTGAAAACCAACGCCTATATCGTGGAGGGCAACGCCCTGCGGCAGGACTGGGAAACCGTTGTACCGAAAGGGCAGTTAAATTATATCATGGGCAATCCGCCGTTTGTGGGCGCCCGATTGATGGATGCTTCGCAAAAATCGGATGTGAATTTGACTTTTGATGGCTGGAAAAACGCAGGTAATCTGGATTATGTCTCTTGTTGGTATAAAAAGGCGGCAGATTTGATGCAGGGAACTGACATTCGCAGTGCTCTTGTTTCGACCAACTCCGTTTCACAGGGAGAAAGCGTAGCTAATCTCTGGAAACCGCTTTTTGGATCCGGTGTTCACATTGACTTTGCGTATCGTACATTCCGTTGGGATAGCGAGGCCAAAATCAAAGCCCAGGTACACTGTGTTATCGTTGGATTCAGCGTTGCGCCAAATCATAAAGAAAAAGTTCTGTATTCCAGCGACCGTGCGCAGATTGTCCAAAATATCAACGGGTATTTGCTGAACGCGGATAACGTGTTTATAGAAAGCAGAAACAAGCCAATTTGTGATGTTCCTGAAATCGGAATGGGAAACCAGCCGATTGATGATGGTAATTATCTATTTACAGACGAAATGAAGGCAGAGTTTCTGAAAAAGGAGCCAATGTCTGAAAAATATTTTCACCCTTGGTATGGTGCACAGGAGTTTATCAATCGTAGCCCACGATGGTGTTTATGGTTGGGCGAATGCCCGCCGAATGAACTGCAAAAAATGCCGTACTGTATGAAGCGGATTAAAGCTGTGCGTGATTTTCGCTTATCCAGTAAGCGTACCTCAACCAATAAATTGGCAGATACGCCGACAAGATTCCAGACGGAAAATATGCCTACGGGTACATATGTTGTTATTCCAGAAGTTTCTTCCGAAAAGAGAAAGTACATCCCGATGGGTTACATGGATGATACGGTTCTTTGTAGTAATAAAGTCAGAATTATGCCGAACGCTACGCTATATCACTTTGGAATTCTTGAATCTAACGTCCATATGGCGTGGATGAGAGTTGTATGTGGTAGATTGAAAAGCGACTATGATTATTCCATAAAAATCGTCTACAACAACTTCCCGTGGCCGATGCACAATGAAGCGCAAAAGGAAAAAATTGAGCAGACGGCACAGGGCATACTGGACGCACGCGCTCTGTACCCAGATTGCAGTCTTGCCGCTCTCTATGACGAGGTAACCATGCCGCCGGAACTGCGCAAAGCCCATCAAGCCAATGATAGAGCCGTCATGCAGGCTTATGGTTTCTGGGGTAAACTCAACACCGAAACCGCCTGTGTGGCGGAATTGATGAAGATGTACCAAAAGCTGACGGAACGGGGATAAACGCATTATGGATGAAGAACAGAGAGAGTATAACTTTCCTACAGAAGATTCTGATGATACAAAATCACCACCCGAAAAGTCTCCGGAAGATGCAAGAGCGGCTATGCAGCAGTCGCTTCAACAATTTGCGAATGGCGTGGCGCAGAGTCTTGCCGTGACGCATGAAGTAGCAAAGATTGTGGGGCCTGCGCTTTTGAATTTTGCAAAAAAGGCTCAGGAAATATCTGTTGCCGTTAAACCGGTATTAGAGGCTTTCCAACAATGGATGGTGTCTTTTTCCGAAGCAATTTTGCAGTGGCAAATTCCAACCATTTCTGAAGAGCGTAAGCAGGAGTTGATTTTAAGCCACAAGAAGTGGGGCGAGTACGGATGGACGCTTCCCCCAAGCGCTCCAATCAAGTTTTTTTATGATGCACCTGCAAGTATTAAAGAAGCAAATCAAAAAATGAAGCCTTATTGCAGCAGGAAAGCGATGGACGAGCTTTTTGCCACTCTGCAAAGAGCAAGCGTAAAAAAGGAGGACTTGAATACTGCAATCTTTTGCTATGATAACAGGCAATACAAAGCATGTGCCCTTGTTCTTTTAGGTGTGATAGACGCCAAACTGATTCGGAAACAAAATCGGAATGGTTATCGCTGCACAGGAAGCAGGGCTGCTAAGAAAATACGTGAGAAATTTGAAAATGAGCGTACTACAGAAGCATTTTCTACTATGCTGCATTGTGTAAATCTATTTTCTTGTATAGAAACAGGTTTTGCACCAGCAGAAAATTTCAAAGCCGAACCTTACACCTTCAATCGCAATTATTTAGCGCATGGAATGACCCGTCGCCCCGTACGGCAGCGAGACTGCATTCAGCTGTTTTTTGCACTGTATAATCTTACCGTATTCCTGAAATTCTCATAATTTCGAACTATTCGCAACGAGAAAGCTGTATAATTAAAAATCCCCAGCAGACTGCGTCTTCTACAATCTGTTGGGGATTTCTTCACACTGTCAGTGTCGCTATGTACCGCACCGCCTGCATATGCCCCTCCATGATCCGGTTATTTCTTGTAAATCTCGCGGTTCGTATGGGGCACACGTTCTTGACCATCTGGCCGCCGACGGAGCCGGCTTCGCGGGAGGTCAGGTCGCCGTTGTAGCCGTTCTTGAGGTTGACGCCGACTTCAGAGGCGGCTTCCATCTTGAACTTGTCCATTGCGTCGCGGGCTTCCGGGACGTTGATGTTGGAAGAATTACGGTTCGTCATGTTGTTGCATCTCCTTGTTTGTTTTCGGGAAATCATCTCTCGATTTCCTTCACCCGTAGTTTTTCCGCCTCCGCTCGCATTATGAATGCCAATTCGCGGCGGGAATTCCATGGAAATTTTTGATCTGATAAAAATGCCGGGCCATCTGCTTAGGATGGTCCGGCTTTTATTTTGCGCTATTCCGCCAGGGCGTATTTGGTTTTGATGCGGTCGAATTTTTGGAGCAGGGGTTCGGCGGTGAGCCAGAGGAAGAAGAAGGTGGCGAGGGCGCGGACGAGGTCGATGGGGATGCCGGTGACGTAATAGCTCAGGATGATTTTCCAGTTGATCGTGTTGGACCACAGGAGGGCAGAGGCGGGGTTCATGATGCCGCCGTAGAAGACGGTGGAGGCGATGACGCCGAAGATGCAGAGGCTGAGGCGGCCGCGGCGAAGGACGCCTTTGCGGTACAGGACGCCGGCCAGCCAGCCGATTGACCCCATAGCGAACATCTGCCACGGCGTCCACGGGCCTTGCGAAAAGAGCATATTCGAGACCAGCATGGTCATCGCGCCGACCAAGAATCCGGTCTCGCCGCCGAAGGCCACGCCCGCCAGAATCGTCATGGCAACAACTGGCTTGAACTCCGGCAGCATGAAGAATGCGGCACGCCCCGCGACATTCAGGGCAACGAGGACAGCGATGAGCACCGGCTCCCGCGCCTGCGGCTTGCGTCCCTCGAAGATGAGGAAGAAGGGCAGCATACATTCCAGCAAAATGAGCAGCGAAATGAAGTAATATTTCCGTCCCTCAAAGTAGTAGTTGCCAATAAACAGCGTGAACGGAATGAGCAGGAGGATCAGGAGCGTTGCGAGAATCGTCCGCTTCTTCAGCTTGCGCTTTTCTACAGGCGTCTGGATGAGGTAATCCGGACGTTCGGCCTTTCGGCCAATAGATAGCGCGAACACAAGAAGCGCACCGAGCAGAATGGCATATTGCCTGAGCTGGTCACCCGCCAGCGCCGTCATGCCGTTCGCGTCGATGAGCTTTGTGAGGTCTGTCACACCAATGGCCTGAATGATGCAGAACAGCAGCACCGCGCCGGACACGGCAGCGAGGACTTTGCGCCAGACCGGGAGCTTTTTCACCGTCCGCGTCTCTTTCTCCGGCGCGGGCGGAATGCGCTGATATTCCGGCAATGCCGCTTCCGGTTCGACTGCGCCGCAGCAGGCAGCAATGACGTCCTCTGGCATAACGGCTTCCGGCAGCACATCGCGTGCGATGCGGTTCGCAGCGGTCGTGTAGAAGCTGTTGCCGCTGAAAAACGTGCGCGGCTCGGCTTCGGTGACGATGCTGCCGTCGAAGAACAGGGCGCAGCGGTCGGCGTATTTCGCGCAGAACTCGATGTCGTGGCTGACCATGAGAATGGCAACGCCGGACGCTTGCAGCGTCCGGAGAATCTGTCCGAATGTCTGCTTGAACCCCGCGTCCAGCCCCTTTGTCGGCTCGTCGAGGAGCAGAATGTCGGGGTTCAGGAGCAGGATTTTCGCCAGCGCCGCGCGCTGTTGTTCGCCGCCGGAAAGGTCATACGGATGGCGGTCTAACAGCTCGGTCAATTTGCAGAGGGAAACGACTTGTGCAAGCCGCTCGGTTTTGCGCTCGGATTTTGGTAAAATCTCCAACAAATCCGCGCGCACCGTGGATTTCACAAACAATGTCTGCGGATTCTGGGGCAGCATCCCGACGCTGCCGGTGATGGTCAGCTCGCCGCGATAAGCTTTTTTCAGGTTTGCCAGCAGCTTGAGCGTGGTGGTCTTGCCCGTGCCGTTGCCGCCAAGCAGCGCCAGAAATTCGCCCTTGTGCAGCTCCAGCGACAAGCCTTTCACAACATCCGGAGAATTCTGCTCGTATTTGAACCACAATTCCTGCGCCAAGACAACGGTTTCGCCGTTCGGCGCGGGTTTTTGCGTTTCGGGGACAGCTTTCAAATCATGTGTTTTCGCGTAATCCAGCAGCCAGTTCCGGCCGTCGCAGACGGAGATGGGGCAAGTCGCTTTGGAATCCGACGCTGCCCAGATGCGCATAGCGGCGGGCATGGCGATGAACATCGCATTGCCGCTGGACTTTAATTCCGCGCCCACTTCCGCAGGCGTACCGGTGCAAAGGAGTCGGCCTTTGTCCATGACAGCGACGCGCGATGCGAAGGAAAACGCTTCTTCCAGCCGATGCTCCGTCAGGATGATCGTCGTGCCAAGTTCGCGGTTGATCTTGCCGAGGGTGGCAAGAAAATCCGACGCGGCAATGGGATCAAGCTGGCTCGTCGGCTCGTCCAAAATCAGCACCTTTGGCTGCAAAACCATCACCGCCGCTAGGTTTAAGAGCTGTTTCTGGCCGCCGGACAGCTCTGTGACCGGCTTATAAAACCATTCCTGAATCCCGAAAAACGATGCCATTTCTGCCACTCGGCGGCGGATGGTCGGGGTATCATAACCGAGGGATTCCAGCCCGAACGCCAGCTCGTGCCAGACCTTGTCGGTCGCGATCTGATTTTCCGGACTTTGCTGCACAAAGCCGATTGTTTCCGCCTGTTCGCGTTGGTCTAGGGAATCAAGATTTCTGCCATCGAACAGGATCTCGCCGCTTCTGCGGCCATGCGGCGCGAGAACGGTTTTGAGCTGCCGCAGAAGCGTACTTTTGCCGCACCCGGAGGGGCCGCAGAGCACCAGAAACTCCCCCGGTCGGACAGACAGTGTGAGGTCAGAGATTGCCTGTTTTTCCTGCTCCGGGTATGCAAAACTCAGATGGTTGATTGTAAAGAGTTCCACTGCCTGTCCTCCTTTCGGTCGAGAATCACCGGTGTCAGCACCAGTGCGAGATAAACACACATGAAGCTCACGGTCATGGGCGTCCATGCGGCGGTTTTCACGGTCGGATAGTAGCGGAAATACGTACCGCCTGCCATCCAGCCGGAAAGGAGATACGCGCCGCAGAAGATCAGCCACGCAAGCGCGGCCTTGTCGCGGTCGTCGAAACGATAAATCGAGAACGCTGTGCGGCCGGGCAGGCCGTAGCCGCGGGCGCGCATGGAATCTGCGGTTTCAATCGCGTTCTCAAGCGACCATGTGACCATGATGGAGAATATCTTGACGGCGTTCCCGACTCTTTGAAACACGCTTCCATTTTTCGTATCTCTGCCGATACACGCCTGCGCTTCGCTGACCGTCTGCATCTGCGCCTTGAACTTCGGGATAAAGCGCAGCGACATGGAAAGAACGAGCGACAGCGCCGGGATGACGCGGCCGAAGAGGTAGACGAACTTATCAGAGGTCATGACCTCATTGTAGCTCGAAAACCAGAGCACGACGCTGGCCAGCATGACGGCGGCAGCTATGCCGTAAAGCATGGATTCGAGCGTCAGGGGGTTGCCGGAGGGCAGGTAGGTCAGGATCGTCGCGCCCTCATGGTTAAAGGCCGGGTTGACGAGCGCAGCAAACACTGCCATGGGCAAAAGTCCCATGACGGCGAAGCGCGCCGCCTTCCGGCCTTTGAGATAAATATCATAGGTCAGTGCACCGGTCAGGGAGATCAGCAGGTAGACCGGGTGCATGAGGCACATGGAGAACAGGAGGACAAGCGCAAAATACAGAAAATTGATCGTCGGATGATAGCCGGAAAAGGCGTCTTTGTTTCTCATTCGCTGCCTGTTGCGTAGCCGCCGCCCACGTCGTAGCCGAGGTCGCAGGTATAGACCCATTCGATGATGTCGCCGTCTTTGAGCTGGTAGCGGCTGCAGCCGTAATTCGGGAACCAGCCGTTGACCTTGTACATCCAGCCGGAGAGGTTGCCGACGTCAAACTCATAGAGGTTATGGATGCCCTCGATGTAGGCGGAATTGTAGATCGGGGTATTGGAGAACTCCATATGGATCTTCTGCTGCTTGCAGGTGCGCTGCAGGACGTTGAAGACGCTCTCGCCCTCGTAGAAGGTGACGGTCATGGGCTGCAGGATCCAGCCGTCGGCCGGGACCAGCTCCACCTTTTCCGGGTCGCAGAGGTCCAGATTGTCAAGGATGGTGGCGCAGGAGATGGAGAGCGTGCAGGTGTATGCTGCGTCGCCGATCTCCACGTCCTCCGGCTCGACGGGGATGGGTTTGCCCTCCGGGACGGGGTCGGTCTGGTACTTGTCCTTGCCCGTGCCGGTGTCGATCAGCATGCCGCCCACTTCTTCGTATTCCCCGGACGCACCTGCCTGCACTTCCTCCGGCGAAACGTATTCCGGCTGTTCGGTATCAGCCTGCGCGGGTTCATCTGTCTGCGGGTCGTCAGACGGCTCTGGTGTCGTTTCAGCGGGTATCTCTGCCGGCTCCGTCTCAACGTTATCCGGCGTGTCTGCCGCCGCTGCGTCCTGCTCCGGTGTTTCTGTCGGAGCCGCGACGGTTGGCTGCTCCGCCGGGGCTTTGGACTGCGGCATATTCCGGTCGCCAAAGACGAAGGCCGCGGCAAGCGCGAGGACGATCGGCGCCGGGATGATAATTTTGAGTTTATTTTTCTTCCAGAAAGTCATGTCAGATCAGCTCCGCAGCGGTCAGCATATTGTAGAGCATCTGCGCGATCTCGCAGCGCAGGATGGCCTTGGTGGGTTCGATATTAAGGTCGCTCTGGTCGAGGATCCCCGCCGCGTAGCAGAACGCCAGCGGCTCCTTGGCCCAGCTGGCCACGCCGCGGTAATCGCCGAACTGGGCGAGCATGTCTTTGGTCACGGCGGCGGACATAGCGGTATCGAGGCCGCAGAGCTTCGCGGCTCTTGCGACCATGGCCGCGGCCTCCTGCCGGGTGATGGTGCCGTCCGGATTAAACTTGCCGCTGCCAACGCCGTTGACGATGCCGCTGCTGTTGGCTGTGCCGATGTAACCGGCGTACCATTTGGAGCTGGGAACGTCGGTAAAGGCTTTCGTGTCCTTGGCTGCCAAACCGAGGGCTCTTGTGACGATGGCGGCAAATTCCGCGCGGGTCATGGTCTTGTTGGGCATGAATGTGCCTTTTCCCATGCCGTTGATGATGCTGCGGGAGGCGAGTTCTTCGATGGCGGCTTTGTTCGCGTAGTTCTTGATGTCCGTGAACGTTGTGCCGGGGGCGGTCACGTCGGGGACCTTGACGGAGGCGTCGGCATTGCCCTTGCTGACGTTCGAGGCGGGTTTCGAGGTGTTCTTTGTCACGTCACCCATGCGGTAGAGGGTGTTTTTGCCGTTTTCGGCGCGGTCGATGGCGACCAAAGCGTAAAAGCCCTGTTCCGCAGACATTTGATTGTTGCCGTCCGAGCCGTCGAGAACGTGGTAGAAGCCGCCGTTCGACTGGCGGAAGGAGAGAAGATTTTCTGTCAGGGTGTGGCCGCTTTTCACGAAACGGCTGTCATCCAGAGAAATCCCCAGCTCGCAGAGGGCGACGACGACCTGCGCAGCGGATTCGACGTTCGTCGTGCCCCAGGAGGCGTAGCCGCCCTTGCTGTCCTGGGCTTTGGAAAGCCAGGTGAGGGCCTTGTCGGTGGCGGACTGGACGGATTTCTGGTCCTGATATTTGGCGAGGGCCTGCAGGGCCATGGCGGTCATGTCGGGGTCGGAATTGCCGGTGCCGGTGAGGTTCCAGCCGCCGTCAGCAAGCTGGTTATTCAGGATCTCGTTGATGTAGAGCTGGCGCGTGGCCTGGGTTTTGGCGCTGGGATTCTTCGGAATTTCGTAATTCCCGGAATCGAGCGCGATGAGCGCCCAGATGGGGCCGTTGAGTCCCTGCCAGATGGTTTTTTCAAAGTCTCCGAGGGGCATCAGGAGATTGTAGCCCGCGACCTTGGACGGATCGCGCCCGATGGCAGTCAGCGCGAGGATGACGCGGGAATACTCGGTGTATTTTCTTTCATGCAGCACGCCAGAGCAATTCTTGACGTACTTCTCGACGCGCGCATAGTAATCTTCATAGTAATTTGCGGGAACAGCGTAACCGGAACGGGCCAGGCCGATGACGGCCCACTCGCCGCCGATGGAGCCGACCTCCGGCGCTTTGACGGCGGAGAGCATGTAGGCGGCGCTGCCCTGCAGTTCGCTCTGGACGCCGGAGGCGGCCAGGGCCGGGACGGCCAGCGAGACGAGGACGCAGAGCGTCAGGACGAGGGCGGCGAATTTACGGATTTTCTTCATCATGGATCCCTCCTGAGGTGCGGCGGGGCCGCGGCATAAAAAAACGCCGGTCTGTTCGAAAACAGACCGGCGCCCTGCTCCGGATCGGTCGATAGAGTCATCGTGCTATCGGCAAAGGTCTCCCCTCCTCCGCGGGCAAAAAGCGCAGACAGGCGCGCTGCGGGCGAAGACAGCGATTCTTCTGACTTGGACTATGGACTCGCGTCCGCGTTCGTCCCCTACCTTCTCACGGGCGGGCCCGCAATGGCGGCCTTTCGGCCAGGCAGCCGGGCGGCCAGCGCTGTCTGACGCTGGGGCGGCGGCTGATTCGGGGAAGAACTCATCCTCACAGCTCCGGGCGAGTAGGTTCGTTGTTCTTTCGCTGGAAGCTTTTTACGACTCCAGCTACACGTCTTCGGATGAGAAAACCGGGTATATTTGGTTCTTATTATACAGGATGCGCGGGGAAAGTCAAGATCTGTCCACCTCATCAGTCAGCCTTGCGGCTGACAGCTTCCCCTCATAGGGGAAGCTGTTTTATGGGGAAAGCCCCCGGCGGGGGCCGGGGGCTTTCATGCATTGTCCAATCTGCCGCTCTGGATGGAGCGTTTTTCATATGCCGCCGGTTTGATTCAGTTCCAGACGCTCGCCGTCCGGGCCGCGGAACAGGATCCAGCTTGCGCCGCCGGGGAAGCAGGCCGGGCAGGTCGTGACTCTGTCTGTCTCAAACACGACACCGCGGGCAGGCAGCTCCCGGTGCGCCTGCGCGAGATCTGTGACAGCCAGAGCGATATGATCCACACGGCCGTCGGTCCTGCCGGCGGAGGCCGGCTTTTCGATCAGCTCCAGCACGCAGGTCCCGTTCTGCAGGAACGCGATCGGCGTTCCCTGGTTTTCATACCGGAAGATCTGCACAAAGTCCAGCACATCCTGATAAAAGCGGACAGACCGCTCCAGATCGCACACAAAGACGCCGATATGCGCCAGATTCAGGTCCATTGGTTTTTCCTCTCTTTTCACATAAACGTCGCGATCGCGTCCGCGCAGAGTCTGCCCTGTTCGTCCGTCAGCTCCGCTTCGGCGAACACGACGGTCCGGCCCGCCTTGCGGATATGCGCGCGGACCGAGACCGCGCCCTCGCGCACCGGGCGCAGGTAGTTAAGGGACAAGCTGACTGTAGAGACCGCATTTGTCTTCCGGCAGAAGCGCGTGAGCATTCCCATCGTCATATCCATCATCGTCGCCATCATCCCGCCGTGGAGCGTTCCCTTGGGATTGCACATCCAGCCGCGCACATGGAACGACAGCTCCAGTGTCTGCTCCTCCGCACTGCAGGCGATCAGGGTCGGTGCGAGCATGTCGTTGATGCGGTGCTCACTGCAGGTCGTGTCCGGTCCGCAGAAACCGTCACAGCGGCAGATCTCTCGGAACACGCGCGTCATATAGTCCTGCTCCGGCTCGTTTTCCAGTCTGGAAAGCGCGCCGGTCTGCATCCGTTCAAATGCAGCGTAATTCATAACCGTCTCCTACTTCCCTTTCCGCAGCGATGCCAGGCGGACGGCCATGGCGACTGTCGCGCCGACCATGGGGTTGTTGCCCATGCCGATGAAGCCCATCATTTCCACATGCGCCGGGACCGAGGATGCGCCCGCGAAGGTCGCATCGGCGTACATGCGGCTCATGAGATCGGTCTGGCCATAGGAGCTCGGACCGGCAGAGGTATCATCGGGGTTCAGTGTGCGGCCGATGCCGCCGCCGGAGGCACAGGCAAAATAGCGTTTTCCGTTGTCGCTGCAGTATTTTTTATAGGCGCCGGCCACCGGATGCTGGAAGCGGATCATATGCGTGGCGTTGCCGGAAATGGATACGTCCACCTGCTCATGCGTCATGATGGCGATCCCCTCCCGCGGCTCAAACGCGCCATAGCAGCGCACATCTGTCCGCTCATCGGTGGAATACGGCGTCTCGTCATCAATATACAGCTTATTTTCCGCAAAGTCAAAATGTGTTCTGACATAGGTAAAGCCGTTGATACGGGCGATGATATCTGCCGCGTCCTTGCCCATGCCGTTGAGAATGACACGGATAGGTGTTTGCCGCGCCTGATTGGCACTGCGGGCAATACCGAGAGCGCCCTCGGCCGCGGCAAACGACTCGTGACCAGCCAGGAAGCAGAAGCACTTGACGTCCTCTGACAAGATCATTGAGGCCAGTTTGCCGTGCCCAAGACCGATCTGCCGTTCGGAGGAGACGGAACCCGGAATGCAGAAGCTCTGCAGGCCTTCGCCAAGGATCAGGGCGATCTCCCCTGCCGTCTTTGCACCGCTTTTCAGCGCCGCGGCCGCGCCCACGAGATAGGCATAGCAGGCATCGTCAAAGCAGATAGGCTGCACGCCGCGCACGATTGAAAAGACGTCGATCCCGGCGTCCGCGCAGATCTTTCCCGCCTCACCCAGAGACGAGATGCCATACATATTTAAAAATGCCTCCACAGCGCCGATGCGCTGGTCGTAATTCTGAAAAAGCGCCATGGTTCACTCCTTTCTCGGATCGATGGTGCTGACGGCTTCCCGGAAGCGGCCATAGCTGCCCGTCGCTTTTTTGAGCGCCTCATTGGCGTCCACGCCGCTTTTCACCGCATCCATCAGCCTGCCGATAGTATCATGTCCATTGTCTTCCTCCTTACAGCAGTGTCCGCGGGTCGGTGATCCGGCCTGTGGCGGCGCTGGCTGCGACGGTGAGCGGCGAGCCGAGGAAGATCCTGCTCTGCTTGCTGCCCATGCGGCCGATAAAGTTGCGATTGCTCGACGATATGCAGGTCTCGCCCGCGGCGAGAAGCCCGCTGTGCAGCCCCACGCACACACTGCAGATCGGCGCAAGGATCACCGCGCCCGCGTCGGCGAGCGTGCGGAGATAGCCCGCTTCATCGGCCTGCTTCCAGATGGCGCACGACGCCGGAGAGACCAGCATCCGTACGCCCTTGGCGATCTTCTTCCCCTTGAGCAACTGTGCGGCCTGCCGGATGTCGTTCAAGCGCCCGCCGGTGCAGGAGCCGAGATAGGCCTGATGAATGGGCTCTCGGACGGTTTTGGCCTCCGTCACCTGATCGACGCCATGCGGACAGGCGACCTGCGGGGCCAGCGCGGAGGCGTCAAAGCGGTGCTCCGCGCAGAATACGGCGTCCGGGTCACTGGCATCGACGGGATAGTTCGTGATGCCGCGCGCGGCGAGATACGCCTTCGTTGTTTCATCCACCGGCATGAGGCCGACCTTTGCTCCCATCTCAATGGCCATATTTGTGATGGCCATGCGCTCGTCCATGGACAGGGCGCGGATTGTCTCGCTGGCATATTCCACGGCCTTGTATGTCGCGCCCGCGTGGCCGATCATACCGATGGTCTTGAGCGAGATGTCCTTGGCCATCACGCCAGCGGGCAGCGATCCCTGCCATAAAACACGGATGGTCTCCGGCACCTTCAGCCAGGTCTGCCCTGTGACGAGCACGCCAAGCATCTCCGTTGAGCCGATGCCGGTGGCAAATGCGTCGAGTGCACCGCCCATACAGGTATGCGAGTCTGTGCCCAGCACAACGCTGCCGGGACGGACATTGCCCGTCTCCGCCATGACCTGATGGCAGGGTCCGGCAAACTCAAAATACTGCTCTACGCCGTACTGCCTGGCCCAGTCGCGCGTGAATTTGACGATCTCCGCCTGCTGGATGCTCGCGGGCGGGGTGTAGTGGTCGGAGATGATAACGACCTTCTCCAGATCCCAGACCTTGCCGCCCAGCGCCTGGATCTTTTCCGCGATCTGTACGCGCGGGCCGAGGATGTCATCCATCATCGCGCGGTCGACGTTCGCCCAGATGATATCGCCCGCCGAGACGCTTTCCTGCCCGGACGCGCGGGCGAGGATCTTCTCGGATGTTGTTTTTCCCATAAGGTATCCTCCGATCTTCAAAATGCCCGCCCGGTATCTCACCGCCGGGCAGGCAGGGGTTCAGTCCGCCAAGCGGCATAACGGAACGTACACCAGTCCGTCCATGATTGTTCGGGCTGTACGGTAAAAAGCAAGCTTGTCCATGACCGGAGTTCCGGCCTCCATATGACTGACGCTCTCGACGTCCATGATCCCGGCCGGATGGCCGATGTGAATGATCGTCCGTGTATCGGCGCTGCGGCGCAGCAGCCGGTGCGGGATGCTGCCGGGGATACGGATGGCTGCTGCTGTGCAGACTGCGCCGGTGCCGGGGTGGGTCTTGTGCATCTTCTGCATGAAAAGAAACCTTGCCGTAAGGTCAACGTCCGCCTCAAAGATCGTTTTGCCGAGCGGTGCAACGCAGCTCTGCGGCGCGCTCACAATGGAGATAAACGGTGCGTATACTTCCTTCATAGTCTGATCGTTCAGCATACCGTATGTCCCTCCTCCAGCTTTTCAATGGCATAGGCCGCCTGTTCTTTGGACACGGCCATGGAGTGGGTAGAGGGCTTTCCTTCAAACGGCACAAAGCCCTTGCCCTTGACCGTATCAAGCACGATCAGCTGCGGCTTGCCGCTGACCGTCTTTGCTTTTTCGATCGCCGCCGCGGCAGCCAGCACGTCATGCCCGTCGACGCGCTGTACATCCCAGCCGAATGCCTCCCACTTGGGCTCGTGCGGAGCGACCGCCTCGATATCGGCGACGAAGCCATCGACCTGCCCCTTGTTGTAATCCAGAAGGACCGTCAGATTATCCAGCTTCTGATGCGGCGCAAACAGCGCTGCCTCCCAGACTTCGCCCTCCTGGCATTCGCCGTCACCGATGACGGCATAGACACGCACATCCGAGCCGTCCATCTTCGCTGCCTTGGCCATGCCGACCGCGGCGAAGATCCCCTGGCCGAGCGAGCCCGCCGTTATGTCGATGCCGCGGACCTTCAGCCGATCACAGTGGCTCGGCAGGTACGTCCCGTTCTGGTTGAACGTCAGCAGCTCCTCGCGGCTCAGAAGCCCGCGCAGGCACAAAAACGCGTAGATGGCTGGGGCCGCATGTCCCTTGGACATGACGAGCCGGTCACGCTGCGGCCAGTCCGGGTCCTGATCATCCAGGCGCATGGCGTCATAGAACAAAACCGCGAGCGCGTCCATGATCAACATGGAGCCGCCGACATGGCCGTTGCCAAACGACGCGATCGCCGTCAGCGCAAGCTCGCGCGCCTGCCTGGCCTTTGTTTCAAGAAATTCCCGTTTATCCTCCATAAAATAGTTCCTCCCTGCCCTCCGGCGTCTGCCGGTCAGTTTGTACCGAGGTAGATCCTCTGTACCTCTTCGTTGGAAATGAGATTCTCGCAGGTGTCGGTCAGCTCGATCTTACCTGTCTGCAGGACGTAGCTGCGCTGCGCAGTTGCCAGCGCGATCCTGGCGTTCTGCTCGACGAAGAGGATCGTCGTGCCCTCGGCGTTGATGCGCTTGATCGACTCAAAGATCTCGCGGATGATGATCGGCGCGAGACCGAGCGACGGCTCATCGAGGATCATGAGCTTCGGCCGGTTGATGAACGCGCAGCCGATTGCCAGCATCTGCTGCTCGCCGCCCGACAGGTTGCCGCCGAAGGAGGTCTTGCGTTCCTCCAGCCGCGGGAACAGACGGTAGACCTCGCGGATGCCGTCTTTGACCTGCTTGCTGTCACGGACGTTATATGCGCCGATCGCCAGATTTTCCTCGACCGTCAGCTTCGGAAATACGTGGCGGCCCTCCAGGACCTGATACAGCCCCAGGCGGGCGATCTTATAGACTGGATTTTTCTGGATCGTCTGCCCGTCGAACAGGATCTCGCCGCGGACACCCTGCGGGCTGACAAGACCGGATACTGTGCGCAGCGTCGTCGTCTTGCCGGCGCCGTTGGAGCCGATCAGGGTGACGATCTCGCCTTCGTTTACATGCATGCTGATGCCCTTGACAGCTTTGACCTGCCCATAGGAATATTCCAGGTTGTTGATCTCCAGCAATGCCATCCTCATTCACCTCCCAGGTATGCCCGGATGACGTCCGGGTCGTTCTGGACCTGCTCCGGCAGACCCTGCGCGATCAGCGTTCCGTTTTCCAGAACGTAAATATAGTCCGAGATGCCCATGATGAGCTTCATATCGCGCTCGATGAGCAGGATGGTCACGCCGCGGTCGATGATACTGCGCAGCATCGTGTCCAGCTCCTCTTTTTCCACGGAGTTCATGCCGACCGCGGGCTCGTCGAGCAGCAGGAGCTTCGGCTGGCAGGCCAGCGCACGAGCGATCTCCAGAAGGCGCTGTTCGCCGTAGGACAGACTGCTGGCCAGCTCGTTTTCCCGGTCTCGGAGGCCGACAAAGTCCAGAAGCTCTCTGGCGCGCGCAAGCGCCGCCTGTTCTTCCTCACGCTGGAACTTTGTATGGAACAGCGACTGCCAGAACGTGCTTTTCAGGTTGGAGTGCATGCCGACCAGAATGTTTTCCAGCGCCGTCATTTTCCACGAAAGATTGATGACCTGATAGGTACGGGACAGACCGGCCTCACAAATCTGATAGCCCTTTTTGCCTTCGATGTGCTGTCCCTCAAAGACGATGGTGCCTTCGTTCGGCGTATAGACGCCGCTGATGCAGTTGAAGAACGTTGTTTTTCCTGCACCGTTCGGGCCGATGAGCGCGGTGATCTTGTTGCGCTCGAGATGGATACTGACGTCATTGGCGGCGGTGATGCCGCCGAAGCGGATGGTGACATGTTCAGCGTTCAGCATGGACGCGGGCCTCCTTTCTCTGATCGGCACGGCTGCGGAGCTGGTCGAGCAGCTGCCGGATACCGCCGTAGAGGCCGCCGGGCAGCGCAACGATCGCCACGAGCATCAGCACACCGTAAATGACCATCTGATAATCCTGCAGTGCGCGCAGCAGCTCCGTCAGGATCAGGACGAAGATCACACCTGTGATCGTTCCGCCGACTGAGGCCGAGCCACCAAAGAGCAGCATCGTCACAAACATGACCGACTGCTTGCGTACAAAGGTATCCGGGCTGACATAGCCGACCAGATGCGAGAGGATGGAGAGCATCGGCGGCAGATTCAGATAATTGTGGATGATAGCCGTGCCGTGGGCGCCGATGGCGTAGAAGCCTGCGTGGCCTATCGTGATCTGGCCGCTGTAGCCGAACAGGACGTCGATGCCGGAGACGACGATGATATAGAGCATCGCGTAGCTGCCAAGCAGGATCAGGTAGCTCTGATGGAACGCACCCATTATGAGCGGATATAGAATGGCGATTGCCAGCATGGGCAAAACACCTTTTTTACTAAGTTGACGGATCTGCTTCATGATTTCCTCCTTCCCGCGTCAGACGTCCTGAATAGCGCGTTCGTTGAACAGGCCTGTCGGCTTGATGCACAGGAACAGCAGCAGCGCGACGTACGCGATCAGGTTTTTATAGGCCGAGGACACATAGCCGCTGACCAGGATCTCGAGCAGACCCAGCAGGATACCGCCGACGATGGCGCCATACATATTTCCGTAGCCGCCGGCGATCGCACCAGCAAAGCCCTTGTTGCCGAGATTGGCTCCGAGGGAAGAATACACACCGTGCATCGGCCCGATGAGGATACCGGCCATTGCGGCCAGCATGGCGGAAACGCCCCAGGTGATGCCGGTCGTCAGGGAAACGTTGATGCCGCAGGATTCCGCGGCCATGGAGTCCATGGAAGACGCGCGCATGGCGGTGCCGAGCTTGGTCTTGTTCATGAACAGGTGCAGCACGACCATGCTGACCATGGACAGGATCAGGCAGAGGATGACCTCCGGCTGTACCGCCAGAAGGCCGAACAGCTTGACGGTCGACACCTTGAACACGGACGGGAAGTTCAGCGTCCAGGTGCCCCAGATCAGCTGGGAGCCATTCTGCAGGATATAGGAAATTGCGATCGTGGCCAGCACAACATAGATCGGCATGATCTTTTTATTGAGCAGGCGGCGGATGACGCCTTTTTCCAGCAGCATGCCGAAGGCAAATGCACAAAGCATCGTCAACAGCAGCGAAAGCCAGTACGGCAGACCGAGGATGGAATAGAACGTCAGGCCGAGGAATGCGCCGAGCGTCAGCATGTCGCCCTGAACGAAGCTCATCAGGCCGGAGGCCTTGTAGATGAGGCCGTATCCCAGCGCGATCAGGCCGTAGATGCAGCCGAGCATGACGCCGGAGATACAAAGTGTCAGAAATTTCAGCATGGGTATCCTCCTTCTCTTGGGGTCAGATCATAGGTAAACCGGTTCCAATCGCTTGGATCCGCGGAAAAAGGCGTAAAAAATCCCTCCGGCACACAGATCGCCGGTTGCCGGAGGGAATATGAGGCAAAACGCTTACTTGGCGAAGCTGACGACCTTGCCGTACTCGTAGATAAACACGTTGAAAGCGTCTGCGGAGTAGCTCTCATGCCGGCCGTCGGTGTAGTCGATAGTGCCGCCGATGCCGGTATAGGTCAGCTGGTTCATCGCGTCGCGCAGCGCTGCGGGGTCATTGGAGCCGGCAAGCTTTGCGGCCTGCTGCAGCGTCATCATAGCGTCCCAGACCTCATAAGCCCAGATGGAGGCGGGCAGCTCACCATATTCGTTGTAGTAGCTCTCGAGATAGCTATACATCTGCTCGTTGACGTTCGGCTTGGCCTCTTCCAGAGACGGCCAGGATACGTACAGGGACGGGAAAGCATAGCCGTTCATGGCGTCACCGGCGACCTCCTGCTGCGGGATGGAAAGCTCCTCGCGGCTGATGATCGTACCTTCAAAGCCGTACTGACGCAGCTGCTTGACACAGGTACCCATATAGTCGCCCTCGACTGCAAGGAACACGCAGTCTGGATTCGTGGAGACGATATTGATGCACTGGGCAGAGTAGTCCATCTCGCCGAGGTCAAAGGTCTCAAAGGCAGTGCAGTCATAACCGAGTTCGGTGCTCTGATCGCGGAACTGGGTGGCGTTGGTGATGGAAGCGTCGCCCTGGCTGAAGAGGATCGCCACGCTCTTAGCGCCCAGCGTATCGATCATGTTCAGGCAGGCGGGGATAGTGTTGTCCGTATTGAACGAGCCGCGGAAGCCATATTCAAAGCTTTCGGGATCGAGCAGCGCGCTGGAAATGCCCATAACCATCGTGAACACACCTGCGTCGTTGAGCGTCTTGGACGAAGCAAGCACCTCGCTGGACATCGGGCTGCTGATACAGATGGAGATCTTATCGACCGTCACCAGCTTCGTTGCGACCTTGGCCGCTTCCTCGGTGGAGGAAGTCGTATCGTAGGAAGCCGTTACGATTTGCTTGCCGTTCAGGCCACCCTCTGCATTGATCTTCTTGATGGCGAGGTTGATGGCATTGAGGTAATACGGGGAATCGGTCGCGTTCGCGCCGGACAGCGGGAGATAGTAGCCGATGGTGACCGTGTCGCCGTCGGCGGCAGACACGCTATCCTGCGTTGGCTGAGACGTGTCGGCTGCAGGTTCTGCCGCAGCCGGCTGCGCATCGGGCTGTGTCTGTGCTGCGCAGCCGACAATGGACAGCAGCAGCATAGCGGCCAATAAGAATGCGAGGATCTTTTTCATTTCTGGTTTCTCCTTGCTTTGAATTATTTTCGCTATTCAAGTTAGAAATTGTTCATTTCTGAGAAAAGTGCTCACGAAATATCCTTTTATTTCCTTGCTCGTGACCTTGTTTTTGATATAATAAACAACTGAAAAAACAGAGCGTATTGAAGCTCAGCATGCGGCTGTATCTGCTGGGGATCGCGGCGGCCGCGCTGGTTCCGCTCACCAGCTTTGTTCTGCGTGAAAAAAACCGCGCCGAGCTCCAGCTGCAGCAGCAGAACGACGCCCTTACCGCCGCGGCGCAGAGCGTCGACGCGGAGCTATCCGGCTGCTGCAGCACCATTGCGCAGTTCATCAACAATCCGGATCTGAAAAAATATGCCTCCGCCACAGAACGTGATCTGCAGGCAGAGGTGGAGCTGACGTACTATATTTATTTATCGACAGAGAACAACCCGGATCTTGTTAACTATTATCTGTACTACCCGGACGCCAATGTCATCCTCTCCGCGCACAGTGCGGCGCGAGCGGCGCAGAACTCCCCCTTTTATGCTGCTGTGCAGGCTTACACCAGCCAGGAAACAGCCATTTACACGCTGGACGTGGATGGACGAATTGGGTTCCTGTTCCCATTTGATTCTCATTTTTATATTGCCTATGAACTTATGCGCAGCGCACCGGCGCTGGTTTTTGCTGAGCTGGATCTGAATACGATCTTCTCTGTCCTGCCTGAATCGCTGCAGTCCGGGCGCAACGCGCTCTATATCATGGATCCGGCCGGTGCTGTCATCTATGAAAACATGTCTAACCGACTGCAGACACTTCTGTCGGACGGCACGCAGCGCTCGGTCCTCTCTGGGCAGGGACAGCATATCTGCCAGTCTGTTTCCTCCCTGACCGGCTGGACGTTCTATCACACAACGCCCGCAGCGACCGGCATGCAGATCTTCTGCAACGCGCTGGTGGCCAGCCTGCCATTTTCGCTCTGCCTACTGGGGCTGGCGGTCCTCGTGTATCTGTTCTTCAAGCGACAGGTCATCCAACCGCTACAGGGGATCCTGCAGCAGACACCTGTCGAACTGCCGCAGCAGACGGAGAACGAGCTTGCGCTCCTGTGCCACGCCCGCGAGCAACTGGTGCAGCAGACCAATTCGCACGCCTCGATGCTCGCGCGGATGCGGCCGGAGATCCTTAACCAGACCTTCTCTCGCCTGCTGCGCGGTGACGCATTTGATCCGACGGAGACGCAGGCGCTGCTCTCTGACCTAGGCTTCCAGTATCAGTTCAACGATCGGATCGTTGTTTTGCTGCTGCGGCTGCCGGAGCAACAGGAACTGCGCAATGAGTTGACGATGCTGCTGCCGCGGTTCGTGCAAAAGATCGGTTGGGACGATGCGCGGACGCATCTGTTGGCCGACGGACCGAACGCATACCTGTTTTTGATCGTCCACCCGGACGAATCCGTCCTCAGTATCAACGAAAGCTGCACGGCCAGCCTGCGCAGCGCGCTTGAAAGAAGCCGGATCTCCGACGTACCGGTCTGCAGCTGCATCTGCTATTCGCTGCTTGACCTGCACTCGGTCGATGACTATCTCACAGAGCAGCTCAGCCGCGTTCCACTGCAGGCAGAGCCGCCGACGGATGCGTCGGCCCCATATCTCCCGGCGGAAAAGAAGACACAGGCACATCTGAAGGCAGTCGCGGAGCAGATCCGCAGCGGCAAACTGACGCTGGCGCAGGAGACAGTGCTGCAGTTCCTGCAGGAGCGTCTCAGCGAGGACCCAGGGCTTTACCGCAATGATCTGATCGCTGCATGGATCCACCAGCTCTTCCTTGTGTTTTCTGTTTCAGAGGCGGAAGCGGCCGGGATCGAGCTGGCGCAGCGCCTGGGCACGGCGGAGCCGATCCCGGACGCGGACTGCCGGGAGCTGCTGGGGGCAGGTCATCCAGCTGTGCAGCGGCTGCTATCTGAAGTCGCAGAACAAGTACATTTTGGCCGCGAAAAAGCTGGTGCAGGAGCAATACAGCGATCCGACGCTCTCGCTCGCCTCGGTCGCAGAGGCACTCGGGATCCATCCGAACTACCTGAGCAAGCTGTTCAAAACCAGCATCAATCTGAATTTTATCGATTATTTACGCAGCTACCGGGTCCAACGATCCCGCGAGCTGCTGGAACGAGGGCTGTCAGTCAACGCAGTGGCGGAACAGACCGGTTTCTCTTCCCCACAGTCATTCATCCGCGTATTCAAAGCAAGCGTCGGCTGCACGCCGGGGCAGTATAGAAAACAGAACAAGTGAGAAAAAGCCCTCCCTGGTTCCACTTGATATGAGAACGCAAGTCGGGGAAGCCTTTTGGGGTGCACCCTGTAGGGGTGGGGCTCTGCTCCGCCCGTGCTTCCGATGAGATCAGTACCAGCGGGCGGAGCAGAGACCCGCCCCTACAAAACTTATGCAAAACCAGAATCAGCCTTCAGCTGGCAGCTCCCATGAGGACAGAAAACGCGCGTACCGCTCCCGCGGTACGCGCGTTTGATTTTGGGGATCAGCCGATGCCGCCGAGGGCTGCGCCGGCAACCAGAGCTACGATGCAGAGGATGCAGTAGACATACTTGGCAAGCGGGTAGAACCAGCCGCCGATGGGTTTCTGGAGGCCGTCGTTGACTTCGCCGAGAACGAACTTCTTGCCGGCGACCCAGAAGAACATGATACCGGCCAGCAGAGCGCCAAGCGGGCAGATGTAGATCGAGACGACGTCCATCCACTCGGAGGTGATCTTCTGGATGAGGACCGCGACCACGCAGCCGATCACCAGGATGATGGCGGTCGCCGGGACGCGCTTGAGCTTCAGGTTATCCTGCAGGGTAGCGACCGGAGCTTCATACAGGTTAATGATGGAGCTGAGGCCCGCGAACAGGACGCAGACGAAGAAGATGACGCCGATGATCCGGCCGCCGGGCATACCGTTGAGGACGTTGACCAGCCAGACGAACATGAGGCCGGGGCCGCCGCTCTCCAGCGGAGCGCCGCCAGCAGCCATGGCGGGGATGATGACGAAGGCAGCGAGCAGAGCAGCCAGCGTATCGAAGATGGCAACGTTTCTGGCGGAGTTGGGGATGTTTTCCTTCTTGGGCAGGTAGGAGCCGTAGATGACGGAGCCGTTGCCCGCGACGGACAGGGAGAAGAACGCCTGGCCGAAGGCGAAGATCCAGACCATGGGATTGGCCAGACCCTTGGGATCGAGCTTGAAGATGTACTTGTAGCCGTCGCTTGCACCGGGCAGGAAGGCGATGTAGATGCCAAGACCCACGAACAGGAAGAACAGGATGGGCATCATGACCTTGTTGGCCTTTTCAATGCCGCCGGAGACGCCCATCGCCATGATGGCGAACGAAGCGACGATCGCGACAATGATCCACGGCAGGTTGCTGATCGCAACGACGTCGAAATGACCGCCGATGGCCGCCATATCCTGGCCCATGGCATGCATGTCGCCGGTGATGGCGATCGCGGTGTACTTGAAGATCCAGCCCATGACGACGGTATAGCCGATGGCCAGCGCCATGGAGCCGAGGACCGGAATGAAGCCGATGGCTTCGCCGATCTTTTTGTTGCCGCGCAGCTCGGTGCACTTACCGAACGCGCCGATGGGGCCTGCGCCGGTGGCACGGCCGAGCGCGAACTCGCCGATGACGCCGGTGGAGCCGATGAGGATGACGCAGATGAAATACGGGATGAGGAACGTCATGCCGCCCCAGATGGAGACCATGATGGGGAAACGCCAGATGTTGCCCATGCCGACGGCGGAACCGATGCAGGCCAGAATAAAGCCCCATTTGGATTTAAAGCCGTCGCGCTGTGTGGTTGCTTGCTTATCAGCCATTACTTTTCCCTCCAATAAGAATGTTGGATTCGACTGTCACGCAGCGCCGGGAGGCCCCGGCGCTGCGCCGTCCGGGTTTACTTACTCTTCTTTTCTTCTGGTGTTGTGAATTACTTTTCCTCGTTGGGATACGGCTCGAGGAACGCGTGGAAGTGGCGCATCGGGAGGTTGTGGCCCCAGACGATCCGCATGTTGGGGATGGACTCACGGTCTTCATACAGAGCCTTGACGGCTGCGATGACGTAGTCGAGGTGCTCCTGGGTGAGGCGGCTGCGGTCGATGGCGAAGCGGACGACGTTGGCCAGCTCTGCCTGCTGCTCCGGGGTCTTGAGGTCGTATTCCATGGAATAGTCGCCAAGCTCGGAGACGCGGATGCCGTAGCGGCGGATCAGCTCGAGCGAGAAGCCTTCGCCTGCGAAGGTCTCGTGGCCGCGCTTGCCGTCGAAGAACTCATCCATGTTGATGTACACAGCGTGGCCGCCGGCGGGGAGAACGACGCCCTTGACGCCGGCCTTGTAGAAGCCCTGTGCCAGGTACTCGCACTGCTGCACGCGGTCATGCATGTAGCCGAAGTCGCAGCTCTCATAGAGACCGCAGGCCAGAGCCATGATGTCACGGCCGGACATGCCGCCGTAGGAGTCGTTGCCGTAGCAGGAGATCTGCTTGACCTTCAGCAGAACGCCGACGTCGGTCTTGACGGTGCCGTCCTCGTTGAAGTCGGAGAAGTTCTGCCAGAACAGGCCCTTGTCGCGGAAGGCAACCATGCCGCCCATGTTGGCGTGGCCGTCCTTCTTCGCGGACATGCAGAAGCCGTCGCAGTAGGAGAACATCTCGGTCGCGATCTCGGCGATGGACTTGTCTGCGTAGCCTTCTTCGTTCATCTTGATGAAGTAGCAGTTCTCGGCCCAGCGGGCGACGTCGAAGATCAGGGGGATGTTGTACTTGTGCGCGACGCGGTTGATCTCACGGATGTTGCCCATGGAGACCGGCTGGCCGCAGATGGGGTTGTTGGTGATGCAGGTGAAGACCAGCGGGACATTCTCTGGGCCGACAGCGGTGATGAGCTGCTCGAGCTTTTCGATGTCCATGTTGCCCTTGAACGGGTTCTTCTCGTACTTGCCGCCTTCGGGTACCTGGTACAGCAGCTCCTTATGATAGAGGTTTCTGGGGATGGAGCCCATCTGCTTGATGTTGCCCTCGGTGGTGTCGAAGTGGCCGTTGGAGGGGATGGTGAAGACCTTGCCCGGATGGCGGGCGGCGAGGATCTTCTTGACGATCTCCATCAGGACGGACTCGGCTGCGCGGCCCTGCTGGATGATGAAGGTGTTGGGGCGCTCCATCTGGGCTGCGCCGCCGTTAAACAGGCCGCCCTCGTATTCGGGCAGGTAGACCTTCTCCATCATGGTCTCGACGTCACGGCAGTCAGTCCGGACAAGATCGACGATCTTCTTCCAGTTCTTCTCGCCGCCGCGCTCAAAGATGTCGCGGAAGGTGTCGAGCAGGACGTAGTAGCCGGTGTTGCGGCCGTAGGCCTCGTCGCCCAGGAACAGGGCGGCCCACTGCTGGTTCGTCATGGCGGTGGTGCCGGAGTCGGACAGCATGTCGACCGTCAGCATGCCTGCGGGGAATGCGAACTCATTGTAATGGGTGGCCTTCAGGACGCGCTCGCGCTGCTCGACGGTGACGTCGGGAATGTCGCGGACGGCAAAGGTAAAGTGATGGGGTGCGGGGACGTTCAGCGGATATTCGTGACTCATAATACTGACCTCCATAAATTTGGCGCTGGCGCGCCGTCTGGTTTGGAGATACCCCGGTCGTCGCAGGCCGCGTGCCTGCGCCTGGCGGACAGTATCAATCTACAAAGTTTTGCTGCCTCTTACAGGACTGCGATGCACTCGATCTCGACGAGCGCGTCCTTCGGGAGTCTTGCGACCTCAACTGCGCTGCGGGCGGGGCACGCGCCTTCGAAGAAGGTGGCGTAGACGCCGTTCATCGCTGCGAAGTTATTCATATCGCTGAGGAAAACGGTCGTCTTGATGACGTTTTCCATGGCTGCGCCTGCGGCCTCGAGAACTGCCTTGCAGTTTGTCAGAGACTGCCGGGTCTGCTCCTCGATGGTGGCGGGGAAGGCGCCGGTGGCGGGGTCGATGGGCAGCTGGCCGGATGTGATGATCAGGCTGCCGGCCTGGATGCCCTGCGAATACGGGCCGATGGCTGCGGGTGCGTTCTGTGTTGAAATGACGGTTTTCATAAACTGTCCTCACCTCCTCATTATGATAATAGTTTATCAGTTCATTTTCATTCTGTCAATATAATTACTGTAAACCACGCGTTAAAAAAGCAAAAATTGTACATTTTAAACAATTCCAGTCTCTCATTTTTGTAGCAAGACAAGAAATTTCTTATCATGAGAAAAATTGGGTGAAAATGGCCGCCCATTTTGTTGCTTTCCCCCGAAATCTATGCTAGTATGAGAATCACGGAACAGCGGACAAGGAGGGTTTCCCCATGACGGAACAGATGCTCCGGCAATATACCGTGCTGGTCGAGTATCTCGGCAAGACGCTCGGCCCGGATTATGAGGTCGTGCTGCATGAGATCCTGCCGGAAAACAGCCGCGTGGCGGCCATCGCCAACGGCTCCATCAGCGGGCGGAGCGTCGGCGCGCCCATCACGAACGCCGCGCTGCGCATGATCATGCAGAAGCAGTATGAGACGAGCGACTACAATCTCAACTATACCGGCCAGCTCGCCAACGGCAAGACCATCCGCTCGAGCACGATGTTCATCAAGGACGGCGGCAAGCTCGTGGGGCTGCTGTGCATCAATTTTGACGACAGCCGCTTCCACGAGATCAGCGACGCCATCCTCAAGCTCATCCATCCTGACGATTTCGTCCACCACCACTACTTCCCTGTCGACGCCCCGGCCAAGCAGCCGATGCAGCCGCAGCATCCCGCGCCGGATCCCGCGGAGCATTTCCAGTCCGACATGAACGGGCTGATGGAAGAGCTGTTCGACACGGTCACGAAGTCGGTCAGCGTTCCGCTCGACCGGCTGACGCAGGCGGAGCGCACGCAGATCATTGCCAGGCTCTACGACCAGGGCATGTTCGAGCTGCGCGGCGCGGTGCAGTTTACGGTACACAAGCTGGCTTGTTCGCAGGCGAGCATTTACCGGTATATCAAGAAAGTCAAATCGCAGACCGAATAGGTCTGCGGCAGAAAAGAGGCCATTTTATGAGCCGCGGTGCGGAAAAGACGCGCGTCCCGCTTCTGATGCGGGACCGCTCGTTTTATCATACGTTTCTCATCCTCGCGGGCACGCTGATTCTGGAGCAGGCCGTCGTGCTGAGCGTCAATCTGGCCGACAATCTGATGATCGGCAGCTACAACGAGACGGCGCTGGCCGCCGTGGCGGCGGTCAACCAGATCGTCTTCGTGGTGCAGCAGGTGATCTACGGCGTGACGAACGGCGTGATCGTGCTGAGCAGCCAATACTGGGGCAAGCAACAGACCGCGCCCATCCGGCGGCTGGTCTGCCTCGGGCTGCGGCTGGAGGCGGCGCTGTCGATGCTCTTTTTCGCGGTGGTCTCGCTGTGGCCGGCGCAGTGCGTGGGCCTGTTCGTGACGGACGCAGCGATCATCGCCGAGGGCGTGCGGTATCTGCGCGTTATCCGCTTCACCTTCCCCTTCTTCGCCGTGACGACGGTGCTGCTGGGCGCGATGCGCAGCGTGGAAACGGTCAGTCTGGCACTGAAGGTCTCGGTGGTGTCGCTGGTGACGAACTGCGTGATCAACTATATCCTGATCTTCGGCCGCTTCGGCGCGCCGGAGCTCGGCGTGGTGGGCGCGGCGATCGGCACACTGGCGGCGCGGACGCTGGAATGCGGCATTGTGTGCGTCTATGTGTTCTGCCGTGACCGCAAGCTGCAGCTGCGCGCGGCGGAGCTCGGCCGGTCCGATCCGGCGCTGCGTGGGGATTATTTCCGCACGTCGGTGCCGATCGTGCTGCAGGCGGCGATGTGGGGCGTGCTGAACGCCATCCAGACTGCCATCCTCGGGCATATGACGGCGAGTGCCGTCGCAGCCTATTCCATCTCCTCGACGGCGTTTCTGCTGCTCAAGGTCACGTCGGTGGGCGCGTGTACCGCCGCGTCGATCATGGTCGGCAAGCAGATCGGCAGCGGCGGAAAGCAGCTGCGCACGATGGTCTATACGATGCAGCTGCTGTTCGTGGGGCTCGGGGCCGCCCTCGGGATCGTGCTGTTTTTCCTGCGCATCCCGCTGCTGCGCGTCTACCGCATCTCCGACGAGACGCGGTATCTGGCAAACGCATTTTTCCTGATCCAGAGCGTGGTGCTGCTCACGATGTCCTATCAGATGCCGACGAACGCCGGGATCCTGCGCGGCGGCGGCGATACAAGGTTCGCGCTGGTGCTGGACCTGGTCTCGTTCTGGGCGATCGTGATCCCGCTGTCGTACCTCGCGGCCTTCCGCTGGCACGCCTCCCCCATCGTCGTGGTGATGCTGCTCAATTCCGACCAGGTCTTCAAATGCATCCCCGCCTTCCTCCGCGTCAACCACTTCCGCTGGGTGCACAGTCTGACGAGAGAGGCATAAGATCGATGGTGCCCCCACCTCATCAGTCAGCCTTGCGTCTGACAGCTTCCCCTCATAGGGGAAGCCTTGGGTTATGCGCATAAAGGCCTCCCCTTCCAGGGGAGGTGGCTCGGCGAAGCCGAGACGGAGAGGTCGCAGCAGATTTGTGACAACCTCTCAGTCACCTTCGGTGACAGCATCCCTACCCCTTTTGTCCCTTCGGGA
>ERZ827440.1244-NODE-1244-length-29424-cov-3.370901_pt1 | contig 29424 bp, 21 predicted proteins | sample MGYA00519774_ERZ827440 | MGnify/ENA primary metagenome ERZ827440 (study PRJEB31778, sample SAMEA3449302) | human gut metagenome | biome: human gut; feature: human-associated habitat; material: faeces | place: United Kingdom | collected 2010/2012 ... | reverse complement strand
CAAAGAGCAGAAAAGGCAGGGAAGGATTCGCCATCTCGGCTTTTCCTGCCATGGACTTATTGATAATCTGCGTGAGTTTTTGACTGTCTATGGCGATATAGTTGAATTCTGTCAGATTCAGCTCAATTATCTTGACTGGACTCTGCAGGGCGCAAAAGAAAAATATGAACTTCTGAAGGAATACAATATTCCGGTATGGGTCATGGAGCCTGTACGCGGCGGCAAGCTCGCTTCGCTCAATCCCGAGGATACAGAAGCTTTGATTGCCCTCAGACCATATGAAAAGATACCTGCATGGGCTTTCCGCTTTATACAGGGACTTGACAATGTTGCCGTCACTCTGAGCGGTATGTCCGATATGCAGCAGCTGAAGGACAATATCGAAACATATTCCTGCGAAAATCCTCTTGACGAAAAAGAGCTTGCAACGCTTTTTAATGTTGCCGAACACATGAAGAGAGGCGCGCCATGTACGGCTTGCCGCTATTGCTGCGAAGTCTGTCCGATGGGACTCAATATACCGCGGCTTATTTCCGCATATAATGATTTCAACTATCAGCCTACATTTTCCGTAAGCATGATGATCGATTCACTGCCGGAGAATAAACGTCCTTCGGCTTGCATCGGCTGTGGTTCGTGCAGCGCAATATGCCCTCAGAAGATCGATGTGCCTTCCGTAATGCATAGCTTTGCATCGTCGCTCGAAAAGTTCCCTTCGTGGGCTGAAGAATCAAAAAAACGTGAAATTGCTCAGGAAAAAAATTGCCTTGCGGCGGCTCGCAAACGTGTCAATGATTTTTTGAAATCGGCAGAAACATATTTCCTGGCAACCGTTGACGAGAATGGTGAGCCGCGTGTTCGTCCTTTCGGAACGATCAATTTGTTTGAAGATAGGCTTTATATACAAACCGGCAGAAAGAAAGATGTTTTCCGACAGTTAATGAACAACGAGCATTTCGAGCTGTGCGCCTTCAAGGATGGCGAATGGCTTCGTGTTTCCGGACGCTTGCTGGAAGACCCGCGTCACGAACCCGGTATTGCAATGCTTGACGCATATCCGGAGCTGAAATCTATATACAATGTCGATGACGGAAATTCCGTTGTTATGTATATCAAGGACGGAACCGCAACATTCTCGTCATTTACAAAACCGGAGGAAAAAATCAGATTATGATGAAAAAAACTATTACAATAATTCTTCTTGTATCACTGCTTCTTCCGGCAGGCTGCTCCCATACCACAGAAGTTTCACACGGATCGTCTGATGATGCAGCTGTTTCAGCAAATGAATCTGCCGAGACGATATCTGAAAATCCGATTTCGCAGGCGGAGCCGGATGCGGAGCCGGATACAAAAAAGCCCAAAATAACGTTTAGAAGCGGAACCGAAAACGTTATAATAAAGCAACACACAGACTATGATCTGCTTAAAGGCGTTTCGGCGCGTGACAATGTTGACGGCAATATAACCGACAGAATTGAAATTGATAAAGGAGGCTTTGATCCGGCAATTGCCGGAGAATATGTTGTGACGTATTCAGTCAGAGACAGCGCAGGCAATGCTGCAGATGAGAAAAAAAGAACAATAACAGTACGGCAAACCGAGGTGCTTGAAGCACCTCCCGTATGGAGCGGCGCAATTGATGGCGAAGCCGGAAAACCGGAAACACCGAAAGTTTTCGGAGGCGCATGGTATTATAAAAGAGTTTCATCACGTGACATTTGGTGTGGAATTGAAGCCACTGTAACGTTGCCGTCGTTCAGAATAGCGCGTTATTCCGGCGATTTCAATCCCGATTTAGCCGTTGATTCCGATGCCACTGCTTTGGACAATCCGTCGGTGTATTTCGGCGGCAGTGCAAAAACCGAATCTGATGTCGGTCTTTCCCTCTCTCGGGCACTTGTTGACGTCAAAGCAAATAAGCTGAGCAATACCATCCTTATATTCCGTCCTTTCTGGAGATATATAACAGCAACGGGTCAGGACTTGGGCGATTATGACATACATAACGGCGAATATGCGGTGAGCGCAACCGGGGATAATTGTATTGCCAATTATCACTGGAGGTATACCGAGTATTATTATCTCCCGGGTGACACTCTGCGCATTGTTGTGTATTCACCGGCGCCGGATAAGCTCCAGATGCAGATCGAGGTGATTGCAAAATCGGAGCTTCCCGAATCAGTTGAAATGCGTAAGAAATACGGATGGAAGGATCCGGAAAATTTTGTGAGTCCGGTATTCACTTCACCCGGAAACGGTGTTACTGACGCAGAGTATAAGCGTGTAAACGCAATTGATCAGGTCGCCAACGAGGGCAAAACTGCGATAGAAACCGCAACAACGGTGACAAACGCCATATGGCATGACACCTATCTGTATCGTGTGATAGATGGCATATTGTATCGCGTGCCTATGACGGACGAACGATCCGCAACATGCGCGGCACCATATGACGACAGATTCAGCGTTGGTTATGACGGTGTAGACAAAAACAACGGAGGGGAAGTAGTAACCATCCATCCGGGATATACCGATTGATTTCGATTTAGCACATATTATATATCGCCGTATCATTATTGAAAGATGCGGCGATTCGTTTTTGAAAAACAATACCGAAAGTTATAATTTACTATTTACAAAGCGCAAAAGATATGTTATAATAAAGTAGGAAATGGGGCATTAGCGCAGTTGGGAGCGCACAACACTGGCAGTGTTGGGGTCAGGGGTTCGAATCCCCTCGCCTCCACCATCCTGAAACCCCTTGGAATTGCTGAAAAACTCAGTGCTTCCAAGGGGTTTTAGTTTTTGTTTTTCATTTGTTGTGCGCTTTATTTTCCACTTTATACTACATTTTTTACCCCGAAATGTAGTATAAATGTAGTGGAAAAATCGCACGCAAAAAGCACCCCGAAAGGTGCTTTCTGAGGATATGTTTATCAGAACACGCAGAAATCATTACTGAATTCTGCGTGTTTCTTCGGTAAAGCTCTGTTGGATACTTTTACAGAGCCTTATGATCGCTGTATTTAGTAAACTATTTTTTTCGCTTTTTGAGCACAGCAATAAGCACGCCTGCGGCAGCTAAAATCGCCGCGCCTATTGCTATCGGCATTATTGCGTTCGGAGAGGTTTCCGGTGAGTTTGAACTGCTATCTGACGTAACAGCTCCTGAAGAATCAGCTTCTGACGACGGCTCTTCCGGGGATGAAACAGGTGGATTTTTGTAATTATCAACAGCGAGTGCAAGAGCGTTATACAGACCGTTTATGTGCGGTGCATAGATTTCTTTGCGTTTCAGGTAATTATTGATTTCACGGACGGCTGTCCTGACAGCACTGTCGTCAATCATTTCCGCTTCGCTCATCAGCTCGGTATGGTCCGGAGTTGGACCATATACCTCAAATTCAGTGATGCCTCCGCTATAATATGTGCTGTAATCGGCACAGTACCATCTTTTAAGCTGAACATACTTGACATAACGGGCATTCACGGCATTAAACTCAACAGTATCTGCGGCACCTCTCGTCCCTTCCTCAAGTCCGGAGACATCGTATACCTTTTTGTAGTTTTCACCGTCTTCGGATACATATATCTCATAGGCTGAGACGCGCTCGAAATAACGGATTATGACTTTGTTGATTTCTCTGACCGTGCCGAGATCGACAATCATCCACTGCTCATCTTTATCACGTGCGAACGAGAGCCTTGTATCGGTGTTGCCGTCAACGGCGAGCGGCTCGTTCAGGCCGTAATCGACTTCAAGACCACTGACGGTAACTTTTTTGCCTAATGCAAGGTTGGCGTTATATAGCATATCGGAAATATCAAAGGTATGCTCACTGATCTCGAAGTTCTGTACCGACGAGGAAACTCTTTCAAGCGGCAGCACGAAGGTGGAACCACCCTTTTTGTCACCTTCGAGATTTCGCGAATTGACGGGGGAATAGTACCATGTGTCGTCAACGATCAGCATAGTGCGTGTGCGGTCAGCGTAAAGCTGAATTTTCACATCGGTGTTTTTAGGTATCACCGCACCGTATGTAAACGTATATGACTCGCGATCAAAGCAAAGCCGTCCGGTGTTGCTGACATAAAGTCTGCCGTCTCCACCTGAGAACAGATCGGTGTCGTAATCCGAAATATTGATATTTGCGGTAAGCTGGTACGGATAACCGACGGATTTGATACCCGTTGCATTGGTTTGATCGATCGGAAGAGCTTCATGCCGCCCCGGATTACTTCCGCCGCTTTTTGTCGAAAGTATGTCAAAACGTGAAATGAAATCGTCGGCAGATATTTCACGGGTCTGCTCTCCGCACCAGGTTTTTTCAGATATCAGGCATATCTGATATCTCAGACGATCAAAAATATCGAAAATCGAGAATCCGCCCCAGTCGCACCATAAGTCGTTCCAGAGAGCAAACGATGCACCCTTGAGCTGAGGATGGTCATATTTAACCGATGTTGAGGCGTTATAGCCCATATAGTTCACAAACCATGTTGAATACAACGAGCGCAAATCGTAATAATTTGCAAAGCCGTAATTTCCTCCCGGAACGCAGTAAAGCACCGGACCGCAGGTATTTATGACATCATAGCCCATTTTGAAGAGCGTTTTGTAGTCTGAAAGCTCAACAGCCCAGAAATTTGTCTGAGCATCGCCGCTTACAGGTGTTTCGCCATTGAACCCTTTACCTCCGAATGAACCCCAGAAACGCGGAGTACATCCTCTTGAACGAAGATGTTTTATGAGTGTGTCGGTAAATGCTCTCATCTGTTCATTGTATCCGTCAGGGAATTCGTCGGTGCCGAAATGTACGGTTTTCGAAACAAAAACAGGGTCATCGCCGGTAATATATTCATCCCACAGATTACATATGAAACCGACGGCATCCGGATTTGTTATATCAATGTGATGCCCGTCAAACATATATTGCGGCACAGCTTTGCTGAAACATGCGCTGTGCGCCGGTGTATCGATTTCGGTGACGACTTCCACGCCGTATTCAAGCATACGCTTCTGATACTCGCGGTACTCCGCTTTCGTATAATGCTCATCGGACGTCAAGCCCGGGACATCGCTTTCAAGACGAAAATAGCCGATGCCGTCCGAGCCGGTGTCATTGATATGCAGATGGATTTCATTGAGCTTGAACCACGCGAAATACTTTGTTATTTCTTCAACGTATTCAAGCGGTACATATGCTCTTGCGACATCAATCATTCCGGAGCGTATAGGGTATGAAGGGTAGTCATACACCTCACCGCACGGCATGAAACCGTCTGCAATATATGACTGAAGTATCGTGATAATTCCGTAAAGCAGTCCCTTCGATGTAAAAGCAAAGATATTGGCGGTTTCGTTGACATCGATGATGTAGCCTTCATTTCCGAGAGCGGAAATACGTGCGTCGTCGGTCTCTGCGGGTGTTTCGGCAGAAAGCGTCAGAATGATGTCACCGCTTTGCGCATCTTCGGTGACAAATGAGATTTCAATACCGACGATATCACTGAAATATCCGGAAATGATTTTTTCCAGTTCGTCGGAAATACGGGTCCCGGAAGTCAGCACAATACGCATGCCTTTTTTCGGAACAAATTTGCCGGTGGACGGATTCCATTCACGTATCGCCGGTATTACGCGCGGTGCGGAATTAAGACTGGGGTTGTCCGCGGAGACCGCTGCAGGAGCGATACCGCAGAGCAACATCGCCAGCGCTAGGATAAATGCTGTTTTTTTCATAGTAGACCTCTTTATTAAATATTTATTTAGTGTATATTTTTATTTACGCCGCTTTTGATTCGGCACGGCTCATTTCTTCCTGAATGCTTTCACCTGTCGCATAATCAATAATAATCCCCGGTTGAATGTTGCGCACAAAAACGCAGAAACAAATCCCTTTGCCTTTGTCCTCGACGGAATACGCCTCCATTATCACGCCGCGTGCTACAAGTTCATTTTTGTAAAACACTGGTGTCACGCGGAATGTGACATGGTTGCCGCTTTTCTTTATATAGCTCGCGACCTGGTTTTCGAGTTTTATCATTGATTGTGTGTTGAAGTGGCGCGTGCCGGTTATAAGGTTTTCGGGTGTTGAACCGTCACCGGTCAACTGAAATCCGAGAAGGTGTGAACGGTTGTACAGATATTTACCGTCGTACTGTACGGACTTCCAGCCGGTCGGGTTATATCGCGGGCTGTCGCGTTTTTCTGTAGGCATTGTGTTTAGGCTGAGGCAGGATATCGCCATGCCGCATCTGCCGAGATGGTCAAATTCCGAAAGCAACATGAAGTCATTTGCGAGCAGACTGCTTGTATCGAAATACGGTTTATTGCCGTTAAGAACGATGTAATCAAGCGTTGTGTTGAGGTCGAAAAGACGTTCGTCGGTAGGCGGCGGTGTGCTGAGGTTCTTGCTGACAGCGAAAGGACGTGTGCGCCAATTTTCATCACGTGAATATGTCGGAGTCGACTGTTCATCCGTTATGTCAATAAAAGCACGGGACACTTCTTCCGCGACATCGCTCAGAATACCGTTCCAGAAATCATCGCCGAAGTATTCACACGATGTAAGTACAAGCAGGCAGGCAATAAGCAGACATATCAGTTTATTTTTCATTGCGTTCTCCTATCTTTTTTTCCAAGCCATCGGCGAAAAGAGAATAAACATCGGCATTATTTCAAGACGTCCGAGAAGCATATCAAGTGACAGAACAATTTTAGAAAATGCCGAATATGTTGAGAAATTGCCCATAGGTCCGACTGCATCAAATCCGGGACCGACATTGTTGATACAGGTGACGGCGGCGGTTATATTAGTCTCCATACTCAGTCCGTCAACTGAAATGAGCACGGTTGAAAGAATGATCAGAACAATATATAAAGCAAAATAATTGAGCGCGGCTTTCACGTTTTCTTCAGGTATAACTTCACCGTCAATGCGAATTATGTTAACCGAACGCGGCTTCAGCATATGTTTGATCTCACGTCTGATACTTTTGAAAAGTATTATTACTCGAGATACTTTCAGACCGCCTGCTGTTGAACCGGCGCAGGCGCCTATAAACATCAGCACCGTAAGAACTGTCTTCGGGAATATATGCCACAGATTGAAGTCGGTGGTTGAAAATCCGGTTGTGGATATAATAGAAGTCACCTGAAAGAAAGATGTTCTGAGACAGTGTTCAAAGCCGTCGAAAGTCTTGTATGTACTCAGTGCGACTGCGCCTGTGGCAACAAGGCAAATTATCAGGTAAGACCTTAGCTCTTCGTTTTTCAACACTTCGCGTATATGTTTTACCAACATCAGATAAAACAAGTTGAAGTTCACGCCGAATATGAACATGAACACCGCTATTACCCACTCTGCCGCAGGATTTTCATAAGACATGATTGACTGGTTTTTTACCGAAAAGCCGCCTGTTCCGGCAGTCGCAAACGAATTCACGAGAGAATCATAAAAAGGCATTCCGGTACACAACAGGGCAACAGTCTGTACCACGGTAAGCGCAAAGTATATGCCGTATAGTATCATTGCTGTACGCTTGATCTTCGGAACCAGCTTTCCCTTGACAGGTCCCGGAACCTCAGCACGCATGAGGTGTATTGTCTGGCCGTCGCCGGAAGGGAAGAGTGCAAGCATGAAGACCAGCACGCCCATGCCGCCGAACCAGTGTGTGAAGCTTCTCCAGAGGAGAATACCTCGTGGCAGACTTTCGATTTCGGACAGTATGGTTGCGCCGGTTGTCGTAAAGCCGGAAACCGTTTCGAAAAACGCATCGATATAGTTCGGTATAGCGCCGCTTATTACAAACGGCAACGCGCCGAAAAGTGACAGCAGTATCCAGGCTGCGGCAACACATATAAAGCCTTCTTTGGCGTATATACGCGTATTATTCGGCTTGAATGCAACCGATGGTATACCGAAGAAAAGGAGAATCCCGGTTGTTATTATAAATGGCGTGATATCTTCCGAATAAATGAGAGCCGTTGCCGTTGGAATCAGCATGAATGCGGCTTCAAGCATAAGCATTATTCCGAAGAAATATCTTATCATTTTGTAATTCATGTGATTACATCCCTGATACTGTCGATTATTGCACCCGAAGTCACAACAATTACTGTGTCGCCCTTTGTAATAACGTCATTACCTGTCGGGATAATGATCTTGTCGCGATGAACAATACAAGCGATAAGTGTGTCCGGGCGCAAACGCAAATTCTTGAGCGGTACATCGGTAACATCTTCGATATCGCTCTTGACGCTGAATTCAAGCGCTTCAACTTTGTCTTCCATGAATTTATGCAGGGATTCGATTTCGGAATCACGTACATTGGTCATTGAGCGAACATAACGCAGAATATATGCCGTTGTTGATGATTTCGGAGATACAATAGTATCAAGCCCCACACTTTTGAAAAAGTCGATATACGACATTGTACTTATCAGCGTTACGACTTTGCTGACACCGAGGTTTTTAGCGTACATTGACATTATGGCGTTTTCTTCGTCAACGTCCGAAAGCGCGAGAAAAGCATCAACCTTGTCGATCCCTTCTTCCATGAGAAGCTGCTGATCAGTTCCGTTGCCGTTCAGGACGGTGCAGGAATACTGCTCCGCAAGCTCATGGCACAGATTTTTGTCGCGCTCTATAACTGTCGAATTGATGTTGCCCTTTTGCAGCATCGCTTCGAGATAGTATGTCGTTCTGCCGCCACCGCATATCATGACATCGCGCACGGGCTGTTTGTATGCACCGATTGCTTTGAACAGTTCTGTTATTTCGTCATCGGGAGCGGTTATGCAGATTATATCTTTTGGCTGTATTACAAAGCTGCCGTTCGGAATAAAAGCCACGTTGTCGCGCAGGACGCTGCATATAAGAAAACGTATATTTAGCTTTGATCTCAGCTCAATAAGAGTGCTTCCGCATATCGGAGAATTATCGTAGACAGTCAATTGCGCAAGCTCGACCCTTCCGCGACTGAAAGTGTCGATTTTTGCGGCAGCAGGAAATCGCAGAGTGCGGTAAACCTCTTTAGCGGCAGTAAGCTCGGGGTTGATCGTAAGCGAAAGATTCATTTCACTTTTCATCAGCTGCACGAGTCCCGAGTATTCCGGGTTGCGGACACGTGCGATCGTATGACGTGTACCGAGTTTTTTGGCAGCAGAGCAACTCAGGATATTGACCTCGTCGCCCGAAGTGACCGCGATCAGCAGGTCAGCCTTTTCGGCTCCGGCACGTTTCAGAAGGGAAATATCTGCTCCGTTTCCCTGAAGAGTAAAAACGTCGCAGGTATTGGAAAGTTCAAGCAAAGGAGCGCTTTTGGAGTCGATTACCGTTATGTCGTGACCTTCCTTTGCAAGTTGTGAGCAAATCGATGTTCCGACGGCACCGCCGCCGATTACAATAATATCCATATCCTATTCTTTCTTCATTGACAAACGCATTTCTTTTATAACTGTAAGTCCTAACGGCAGCGCTATCACAAATGAAAGCAAATCAGCAAATGCCTGCGCAAGTTCTATCCCGAGAAGCGGAGGCTCACCGAGCTTTTCGCAAATCAATGGAAGAAGTAATACTGCAGGTACAAATGCAAGCCCTTGCCTTGCCATTGCAACGATTGTTGCGCGGAACGTCATACCTATAGTCTGAAGCATCATGTTGCAAAGCATTACCCATGACATGAGAGGCATAACGACCAGCTGTGTTCTGAAAGCAAACGAAGCTATTTCAGCCGCCTGCGCCGAGCTACCGGCGACCGCAGAAGAAATAGGCTCTGCAAAGATATAACCGATTACGGCAACGATCGCAAGAAAAACCGCAGAAACCTTTACGCAGAAATAATATGATTTGATGACGCGATCGTATTTTTTCGCGCCGTAATTGAAACCGCAAACAGGCTGAAATCCTTGCCCGAAGCCTATAAGCGCCGAGGTAAGGAACTGCATTATTTTGGATGTGCCTGTCATTGCCGCCTGTACGGCATCAATGGCCGCATCACCTGTTATGTATATTCCTACGGCGTGATTCAGGCATGTTGTGGCAACACTTGCAAGTCCCTGACGGGCAAGAGAGGGAAGGCCTCCCTGTACGATTTTTTTTATATAGTACGTTTTGAACGAAAAATTGCTCAGTCGTATTTTGATGTTGTCGCTGCGTGATATGCCGATTACAAGGAGAACGAAGCTGACAAGCTGACTGACTCCGGTGGCGAGTGAGGCGCCTGCGACTCCCATCCCCAGACCGAACGGCATTGAAAAAGCTCCACCGAAAAGAGTGTCGCCTTGTTTATAGATGAATATCGGGTCAAGCATGATGTTGACAATCGCACCGGTGGTAAGCCCTATCATTGCAAAAAAAGCGTTGCCCTGCATTCTGAGCTGGTTATTCAGCACAATTGCGCCCATCATGAACGGTGTCGCAAGCAATATGTAGAGCATATAATCGATTGTTCCGGCTGTTGTTGCGGCAGTTTTGGCGCCGAGAATAACAGCAAGCTGGTTGCGGAAAACCAACCCTGACACCATGAGAAGGGTTCCTATCGAAACGGAGTAAAAAAAACCTGTTGCAGCCATTGTTTCGGCATCGGCGAAATCGCGGCTGCCGAGTGCTCGTGATATATAATTACCGGAACCGTGTCCGCAGAAGAAACCGAGAGCCTGAATTATCGACATTAGCGGGAGAACAATCCCGACCGCCGCGACCATACTGTCGTTTTCGAGCTGCCGTACGAAAAATGTATCTGCGAGATTATAAAATGACGTGACGAGCATGCTGATTACTGTTGGTCCGGCTAGCTTCATAACGAGTTTTTCGACCGGTTGTGTCGTCATTTTTATGTATTTAGCGCTTCCACCGTCGCTTCTGCTTTCCATCGGTTGATTTTTCTCCATTATACTCCGTATCTGTGCTTTCGACATTCTATCATAAATACGGCGGTTTGTCAATAAAGACAGATTGACAATTTGGGTATGTTGTAGTATAATCAGTATGGTGATACTATGCTTGATTATATCGTAAGGCGCATTATCGGAGAGCGCAATCCAACTGATCTATCCGTCCGCAAAACCTGCGGTACGATTGCCAGCATTGCCGGTATTGTGATAAACCTTCTTCTGTTTGCCGGGAAATTCATTACCGGAACACTTGCCGGAAGTATTTCGATAACCGCCGATGCAGTTAACAATCTTTCGGATGCTGCGTCATCCGTAATTTCATTTGTCAGCTTTCGCATTTCGGCAAAGCCTGCCGACCGTGACCATCCGTTCGGACACGAACGCTTTGAATACGTTGCGTCGCTAATCGTTTCGTTTATTATTTTGATAATCGGTTTTGAGCTGTTTACAGATTCTCTTGATAAGATAATACATCCCGCAGAGACCGAATTCAGTCTGCTTGCCGTATGTGTCCTCGTCGTTTCTATATGCTTCAAGCTGATTTTGTATTTTTTTTACCGCTCTGTCGGGCGTGCCGTTGATTCGTCTGTTATGATGGCATCGTCTGCCGACAGCCTTTCGGATGTTGTTTCAACCGGTGCGGTGCTTATTGCACTGTTTGTTTCTCATCTTACGGGAATTAACCTCGACGGTTATATAGGAGCGGCAGTCGCAATATTCATATTTATTTCCGGACTGAAAATTCTGAATGAAAACAAAAATCACATAATCGGAACCGCACCGGATCCGAAGCTCGTAGAAAAAATCAAATCCGAAGCCCGTTCTCATCCTGAAATCCTCGGGATTCACGACGTGATGATACATAACTACGGTACAAGCCGTTGCTTTGCCACCTTTCACGCTGAAGTTGACGGACGTGATGATATTTTCAAGAGCCATGACGTAATCGATCTGATAGAACGTGATGTTTTTGAAAAATACGGTGTTCAGTGTGTCATTCACCTTGATCCAATAGAAACCGATAACGAGCTTGTTAATGAGCTTCGTGAAGATATTTATGAAAGCGTAAAAGGAATCGATGAACGGCTTTCGGTTCACGATTTCAGATTTGTACCGGGCGTGACTCATACCAACCTTATTTTCGACGTATTTGTTCCGTTTGAAGTCACTACAGGCGATGAAGAGCTGAGAAGGCTCATCAACGCGAAGGTCAAAAGCATTTCGACAGGTTACCACACAGTTATTACATTTGACAGAGGATAAAACACAATGCAAAAGCTGCTTTCTGAAATCAAAACATTATTTACCGAAAACTTCGCTTGTTTCCGCAAATTCTGGGTGTATCAGTTTGTCATCTCTCTTCTCGGCGTAATGGTGACGCTGCCGCTCTCTGCATTTATCAGCCTTCATCCCGAAATCGGAATTTTTCCGTATGTTATCGCACTGATTTTCAGCGGAGGTATGTTCTGTTTTCTTATCTACTATACGATGTTTGAACAGGGTGCCCGTGACTATATACGGGTGAAAGCTCATAAAGCTGAGGCTGAACCGCTCAAAGGACTTTGGATATGTTTGATTGCATACATTCCGACAATTCTTATCGCTTTTCTTGATGTGATTTTCGCTCTTTGCGGCTGGGGGGGCGGATATACAGTCACTCATGTTGTACTCAATGTGGTGATTCATGCGCAGTATTCCGCATTTATGTATCTGTTCCCGACATCACTCGGCTTTATCGGCGATTTTATCTCGCTTGTTTTTGCGCCGTTTTTCGGATTTCTCGGGTATTGGCTTGCATCACACGATAAAACATTGCGTGGTGTGTTCGGCATAAAGGTGAAGCATAACAGGGAATAAAGCAATGCATCTCCCGCATATAGTATTGCGGGGTGAATGAGTTTGAAGAAATATACATTCGGTCGCATTTCGTTTGCGGTGTCGGTATTGCTTATAGCACTTTTTCTGATATTCTTCGTCGTCGCATCGCTTGTGTCGTCGGCGGGTTACACTCAAAAAGTCAACGCTCAAAACAGTGAACGAATAAAAGGCGTATTCGGATCGGAAGAGCGCCGCAGATTTACCGTAATAATTGACGCCGGTCACGGCGGCGAGGATCCCGGTGCTGTCGTCGGGCAAATTGAGGAAAAAACTCTCAACCTTTCGATTTCAAACAAGCTTTACGCTTTCGCATCGCTTTTTGACGTTGATATTGTCATGACGCGCCGTGACGACAGAATGCTTTATGATGAAGGTCAGGAAACGCGCAAAAAATCTCATGACCTGTATAATCGCCTGAAATTCACTGAAAAATATACCGATTCCATGTTCATAAGTATACACCAAAACAAATTTCCGCTTGAAAACTGTCGCGGTTTACAGGTGTTTTACGCACTCAAAAACGAAAACAGTAAAGTTCTCGCAGAGCATGTCCAGAACGCCGCACTGTTGCTGCAGCCTGACAATCACCGCGTTGTTAAACCGGGAACTAACATATATCTGCTTGAAAATTCGACCGTCCCGTCTGTGATAGTCGAATGCGGATTTATTTCCAATCCTGAAGAAGCACAACAACTTTGCGACGATAATTATACTGATAAACTCGCTTTTGCAATATACTGCGGCATTGCCGCATATCTGGAGGATGTCAAAATTGAAGGTTAGCTACGTGTGTTCAAACTGTGCAAGTGTATTCACAAAATGGTTTGGGAAATGTCCGGAATGCGGCGAATGGAATACGCTTGAGGAATGTGAGACCAAACCGGAGGAAAAGCAAAAAAAGACACGTACAGTAAAATCATATTCTGCGCCCGTAACATCAAAAGCGCAGCGTATCAGCGATATAACCTTTCAGTCTCACATTCGCTTTTCCACCGGGCTCAATGAGTTTGACCGCGTTCTGGGAGGCGGAGTTGTCAAGGGGTCTGCCGTTTTGCTTTCAGGTGAACCGGGCATAGGAAAATCAACGTTACTTTTGCAGATATGCGATAAAATCGGCGAGTATGGAAAAATATTGTATGTAAGCGGTGAAGAATCGTCTTCTCAGATAAAGCTACGAGCTCAGCGCCTCGGAGTTAACAGCGAAAATCTGTATGTTCTTTGCGAAACCAACATAAATAAAGCAATTCCTGAGGCGGAGGGCTGCGCTCCCGACCTTGTTATTGTCGATTCAGTTCAGACCATGTATGATGATGAAGTACAGTCATCTCCCGGAAGCGTATCGCAAGTAAAACAAACAGCGATGCAATTTATACGTTCCGCGAAAGATAACAATTATTCTGTGATTTTCGTCGGTCATGTAAACAAGGACGGCGCTATCGCAGGACCGAAAGTGCTCGAACATATTGTAGACGCCGTGCTGTATTTTGAAGGCGACAAGCAGCATGCATATCGTATTATCCGGGCTGAAAAAAACCGTTTTGGTTCAACAAATGAGATTGGCGTATTCGAAATGGGAGACGAAGGACTTCTCGAAGTGGAAAACCCGTCGGAAGCGCTTCTCGCGCAGCGCCCCGCGTCCGTCCCGGGCAATTGTGCCGTATGCGTTATGGAGGGCACTCGTCCGATCATGTCAGAAGTTCAGGCTCTTGCATCGCCAACATCTTTTCCTGTACCTCGCCGCGTAACAAACGGGTACGATTATAACAGGTTGAACATGCTTCTCGCGGTACTTGAAAAACGTATGGGACTGCGTTTTTCTACAAGCGATGTATATATAAATGTAATAGGCGGTTTGAGACTTGAAGAGCCGTCCTGCGATTTAGCGGTCGCAATGGCTTTGATATCCTCGCTGAAAGAACTTCCGATGCCCGATGACCTTATTGCAATCGGAGAGATCGGACTTTCCGGCGAATGCAGAAGCGTCAACCATTCGGAGCTTCGCATTAATGAAGCAAAACGACTGGGATTCGGAACGGTTGCGTTGCCGTCTTCTGCGGCTTCGCGGCTTAAAAATAAGTACGGTGACATAAAAATCGTTCCTATACGCTCGTTGTTCGATGCGCTTGCGTTGTTAAAATAGTGTATAATGTATAATGAATGTTAAAAGAGAAGTGATCGTTTCGCAGATTTTGGCACCGGAGATTCTTCGCGAATTAGAGCTGTTGGGATACAAGCATATGTTTGCGAAACCATCTCAAACGCTCACAACTGAATTACGTTATCATCCTGACATTCTCGGTTTCCGTCTGCCCGACGGAAAGTGGATTTCAGAAGCTGACGGAATAGTACTTACAGATGCTTATCCGGGCGATTGCATTTTCAATTGCGTTTCAATCGGAAAGACCCTGATTTACGGTAATTCGTTCATTGCGCAAAAATTCGGCTGTATGTTCGACTATATGCTAAAAGTACGCCAAAGCTATGTCAAATGCTCATGCATTGTGCTTGACGATAAAGCCATGATAACATCAGATCCGTCGATATACAGAGCTTTAAACGGTACATTTGACGTTTTGAAGACAAGTAATGAAAATATTTTTCTAAACGGTTTCAGCTGTGGTTTTGTAGGCGGTGCGAGCGGTGTTGTTGATAATACAATTCTGTTTTGCGGCGACATCAGAAAGCATAAAGATTACAACAATATAAAGGCATTTGCAAATAACCGTGGTTTTGATCTTTACAGTCTTTCAAATAATGATTTATATGATTACGGAGGAATTTTGCCGGTATAATAAGCTCTGGCGGCAACATCCTTTTCTATCATTATTACTTCCCTGTATTATATAAAATTAATATTACATATAATTGCTTGTCTGATTTTCGGAGGGAAACTTTTGCGTTTTCCCTCCGTTATCGTTTCGAAGTTCAGCGGTCAAATGCGGCGGTCAGACGAAGTACGGTAATATCCAAGGCTTTATTGACTGTATCAATTGTTCTGATCACAGCGGTTTTAAGTGCAGGTTCGTTAACTGTCTTTGCAATCTCGTAAAGAGATTCAATTTCTTTGATTGCGGAATTGCAGTACGCGAGCTTATCTGCGTCGTTGGCTGATTCATAATCAAATGCGTCAGCCGCATCGATTATTATATGTGCTTCGGATTTTAGCTTTGCGTAGTAATCGGTATACTCGGGTTTAAGATAACTGTAAACATTATCAATATTGTAAATCAGGTCACCGAGTCCTGCCGCAACCGTCTTCGAACCCTTGCTTTGCTTGACCGGTATGCGTGAATATACTCCTGCTCTAAGCGCGTCATAATAATTCTCTTTATGCGCGACGAGGCTTCCCCATGAGAATGGATTTGAACCGTTCGCACCGGCAAGTTTTGCATAATAGATTTGTTCGACAAGAATTTTTGCCGCTGTGTTGTCAAAGGCACATACACCTATCGAATAGAAACACTTGCCATTAATTGCCTTAATGAAAGCCTTGGCGTTATTCACCGGATAGCTGAGGTCGGCACCGTAGCTCATTGAGAAGATTTCGTCCATATAGCCTTTTGAGACCCAGTCACGGAAGTTCTGGAAATTCCATGTCGGCATATTGGAAAAATCGGGATAGCAGGCAGCTGAAATATACAGATCACTGTCAATGGCTTTGAGTGCAGTGAAAACTTCGCTGACAAAGCTGTTGATAATCTCCTCTCTGTATTTGCACCAGCTGCTCCAAAGCGGATGATTTGATTTTATGTCGTGTGGGTCAACGGTTGTATTATGCGCTTTTTGGAAACCTTCGATTATATCCTGATTATATCCGAAATCGCCATTATCGGGGTTCGGTTCACTGAAACGTATATAGTCAAGATGCAGTCCGTCAAGATCATATTTTGTGACAAGTTCTTTGTATACACCGAGAACAAGGTCGCGACATTCACGGTCATTGGGGTTTAAGAAAACAAAATTGCCGTAACCGCACGGGTAATTATCTTTTCCGTTACGGTCAACGCATCGCTTGTCTTTCATAAGCTCGACAAGATATCCGCCGGGAGTCCCGATAAAGAAGTTTTCGCACCATGCATGTACTTCGATTCTGTATTCATGAGCAATTCGGCAGAAGCCTTCAAGAACGTCATAGTCGCCATGCGCATTTGAGTTGTGTTTTATACGCGGATCAGAAGAGTACCCGATCGTCTGACCGTTGTACCATGTTTCGATATAGACGGCGTTTATACCGAGAGCAGCCATTTTTTCAACCGTTGTACGCACCTCGCTGTCGTTCTTTTCATTTGCACGATACCACGTTGAACGATTATCGACAGATGATGATTCGTATAGGCTGTATTCAATCTGTGAAAGCATATCCGACGTTACGGACGAAAGTGAAATCGCGTTATCAAGATTTCCCTTTTCAAACTCATCATTTGCTTTGGAAAATACGCCGTCAGCTGCGTCAAGTTTTGAGTCAATTGTTTTGTAGTCAATTGCGTGAAGGTTGCTTTTGGCATCTTCAAGGCGTGACTTGATTTCGTCAAGCTGTGAAGCTGTGCTGACTACTTTAAGTGCGGGCGATGAAGTAAATGTAACACTTTTGGTCTTTCTATCCCATGTGACGCGGCTACCGAGAGCGAAAACCTTCTGAAGCGCGCTGTCGTTCTTACCGTGACCGGAAACGACGAACCCACCATCCGGAATTTCCGAATTGCCGGCGGTACTGCCGCCTATGACGATGCCATTTTCATCAACGACGATTTCGTATCCATAGACATTTGTCTTTGTGTAATTGCCGAACGTACGGTCGTAAATAACAAGGTCGTCTGTCAGGCGAGCATCGTTAACACGAGTGTAGTAAAGTACAGTTGTTGAATAGCCAAATCCTCCTGAGGCAATATGTACTTCATTTCCGACAGTGAGCGCAGATGCCATTTTGTATGCGGAAGAGTTTTTTGTAATACTCATTACGTATCCTCCAAGTGGTATTTTTGAATTTCCCGTTGTTGTGATTGCTGTGATAAGTCCATCAATAAATGTGATTTCGAAAGTACCGTTCGGCGTGTTTGTAGTTTCTGAGTGGTTTGCGGATGTATAAAGTACCGTTCCGTAACCGTTCAGTTCTACGTCGGTAGCGTCATATTTAAAAGTGCGGTCAGCGGCGAGTATGTAACGCTCCGGCTTTTTTGACGGTGTGACGAGCTGATGTTCGACAGTCATACCGGACCTCAAAGCCTTGGCAATATCAGCTGCATCGCCGGAAAAAGTTATGACAAATGAATTGTCTGTCGGTATGACAAGGCGTTCATCGACCGATGAAATATAAACTACCTTCCCTTCGGTTATAACAGCAGAAACGCATTCGTCGTCGAATTCCGGTGTAACAAGGCGGGAATAATTATTGTTGAAAATATTAATCCCGTTTTCGGGAGCTTCTGAATTCAGATGTGAAAGCTCCAGCGGATAAAGTGTTCCGTTGATTGTAACAAACGGCAAATCGGTGACTGCGTTGAGATAATTACTTCTTGCAATACTGATTTTTTCGTCGACCGGATAATATGCAACGGCGTATACGACATTGTATTCACCGCAAAAAAGCAATGCGGGCGTACCGTTTATCAGCGTACCGGCGGAGGCATGTCCGGTCACGGTGTAATTGCCTGCAATACCGCCTTTCAAGAGAAGCGCAACGGAGTTATCCGGAACAGTAAAATCCGTATCTTCGCTGCAAAAATATATCTTCCCTTCCAAAGGTTCTCTGCTCTGCGGATACAGCATATTTATGCGTCTGGCATGCGCTCGTTTGGAAGGAATAGCAGAACAGATGGCGAGGTTTTCATATTCCGGCGATGTGTACTCGGTCAGTACGGCGGTTGTTCCGTTCTCGAAAGAAACGTTTTCGACCATTGATATCGGAATCAACAGCAGGAATCCGTTTACGGGTATGTCAACCGATCCACCGGACTTTTTGTCAATGCCCTCAAGCGAATATGTATAATCGGAATATGTCTTGAAGGTCGCACATGCGTAATCTGCCGGTATAACAATGCTCAGATTGAATCGGTCGGTTTTGTAATCGCGGTTATAAATGCGGACAATTCCGTTATCCGAGTTTACTGAATCAACATCAAACGTTACATCACCTATCGAAACGTGTGATATTGTCTCCAAAACACCTGAAGCCTCAGATGTTATCTGAGGCTCGGATGATGTGTTTTCTGAATCGTTTCGTCCGCATGAAGCGAGGCAAAGCGTAATAAGCATTGCCGCAAGGAGCAAAGACGTCGATTTTTTATGCATCAGGCTTCTTCCCTTTTCTTTTTCTTGATGCGGGATATGACATAGGCAACAACGAGAAGAACGATTACGACACCGCATATGATATATATTGAGGATGTCGAACTTTCTTCATCGCCCGATTCAATCTTGAGCTTATTCCACAGGTCATTTATAGATTTGTGCATATCAGCTGAAAAATCGTGGAAATAGTAATTATTGAGATCAACGTCGGGATAAAGTGCATCCATGTCAGGATAGAGTATGTCGAATGCGTCGGGGTGAAGCTCGGAAAGGAATTCCTTATATTCTTCATTTTCGACAACACCGTTATTAGGGCAGGCATAGCAGATAGTTTCGGCATTCTGCAGCGCAACGTTTGGGTCGAGCAGGAAGTTTATATACAGCTCAGCCGCTTTCTTGTTGCCGCAGTTCTTTGGAATGCATATCGAGTCGACGAATACATTTGTGCCTTCCTTCGGATAATAGAACGCAAGATCCTGATTGTTCTCATACATGCTCAGAAAGTCTCCTGCGTAATACGGAGCGATTGCAGCCGCACCGCTTTCCATCTTGTTGAAGACTTCGTCCATGACATAAGCCTTTACAAGCGACTTTTGCTCAAGCAGCTTGTCGTAAGCCTTCTGCCATTCGTTAAGATCGGTGGTGTTTACGTCAATTCCCTGATAAAACTGTGCGATCGCAAAGGCATCGCGGGGATTATTGAACATGAGAATATTCCCGGCATACTTTTGATCCCAAAGCAAGCCCCAACTGTCAGGCGTACCTTCAACCATTTTGGTATTATAGATCACGCCGACCATGCCGAAGCTGTAGGGCACACTGTATTCGTTCGAGGGATCGAAATAAAGATCCCTATAAAGCGAATCAATGTACTTGTAATTCGGTATATTTGAAAAATCAAGCTTTTCAAGTCTGTTTTCCGCAACAAGGCGCTGTATCATATAGTCGGAAGGAATGATGATATCATATGAAGCACCGCCGCTGACTATTTTGGCATACATATCTTCGTTACTGGTGTAATTGGTGTAATTAACCTTGATGCCGGTCAGCTTTGTGAATTCCTTATTCACGTTGACAGAACCTTCACTGCCGTCGGAAATATATTCGCCCCAGTTATACACATTAAGTGTTATGCCGGCGAATTCCGAATAATCAATGGAAGCGGTTTCCGAACAGACTTCGAATTCATCATCGGTCGTATCAGCAGGTGAACAGCCCGACGTGAGGACGAGTGCGGCGGCGGTCATTGCCGCCATGAGAAAAGCGAGGATTTTTTTAGACAACTTTCTATCTCCCTTTGTATTAGCATTACCGCTGAGATTTTTTTAATGCGGCTGCCTTTATATTTTCTTACCGTTCTTACGCTCTTCACGCGAAGAAGCAAAATTGCGGACAAGAAGCAAAATGAGTATAACGACGAATATGATCGAACAAAGAGCGTTCATATCCGGCGTAACGCGTTTTTTGGTCTGCGCGTATATGTAAATGGGCAGCGTCTGGAAACTGTTACCCGCCGCGAAATAGCTTATTACGAAATCGTCGAGCGACAATGTGAACGCCATGAGCATTCCGGTTGCGATTCCGGGGATGATTTCATGTATCTCAACCTTAAAAAATGCCTGAACCGGGGTACATCCAAGATCCATCGCCGCTTCCGGCAGACTTCTGTTCATCTGCTTGAGGCGCGGCAATACGTTGAGAATAACATACGGGATATTGAATGTCACGTGTGCGATAAGCAAAGTCCAGAAGCCGAGAATCCCATGGTGCATCAGTGTGCCGACAAATGCAAAAAGAAGCATTAGCGAGACGCCGGTGACAATATCGGGGTTCATCATGGGGATGTTTGTAACATTCATGACGAGTGACTTGATGTGGCGCCTTTTCAGCGAATGTATGCCGACTGCCGCCGCAGTGCCGATTGCCGTTGCAAGTATCGACGAGCTCACGGCGAGAATAAGAGTGTTCATTAAAGAATTGATAGTTTCTTCTTTTGCAAACAACTCACGGTACCATTTGAGTGAAAAGCCGGTAAAAACCGCCATGCTGTTTGATTCATTGAATGAGAAGAACATGAGAACTATTATCGGTGCGTAAAGCAACACGAAAATAATCGTCATATAAATTTTTCCGCCGATTTTCATACCACGATACCTCCGGATGACTCGTCGTCGGTGAACTTATTCATAATAGCCATACAGATAAGTATAAGCACCATGAGGACGAGAGAAATTGCCGAGCCGTAGTTATACGAGGCGTTGGCTTTGAACTGTGTTTCGATAACATCGCCGATGAGTACGAAATCCGTCGGACCGAGCTGCTGCGAAATATAAAACGTACTGACGGAAGGGACGAATACCATCGTTATACCGGAAACAACACCGGGAATGCTGAGAGGAAGTATTACCTTTCTCATCACTTCAAATTTGTTGCAACCGAGGTCATCAGCCGCTTCGATATAGCAACGGTCAATCTTGCTCATAACGGTGTAAATCGGAAGTATCATATACGGAAGAAAGTTATATACCATGCCGAATATGACCGCCGTAGATGTGTAAATAAGCTTCACCGAGCCGATTCCTATTGCGTTCAGAACTGTATTGATGAGTCCGTTATCTTCAAGCAAAAAGGAAAGTGCATACGTTCTGAGCAAAAAATTCATCCACATCGGAAGCATGAACAGCATAAGCAATGAATTCTGTCGTTTTTTCGGTGCCTTGGTAATTATATATGCAAGAGGATAAGCAATAACAAGGCATACGAGTGTTGCAATGAAAGCAAAAGCGAGTGACAGGAAAAACACCTTCATTGAACCATCGCCGAAAAGCTTTGTGAAGTTTTCGGTGGTGAAATCGTTGTTGCTGTCGGTGAAAGCATAAATAATCACGAAAACCAGCGGGGCGATGATAAAGAGGATTGCCCAAAGGTAATACGGTGCGGCAACAAGCCGTGAAAGGACTGACTTTTTATGATTCATTTACTGTTCCTCGGTATTTTCTGAGAGCTGGTCAAGCTCATCGCTGAAGGAGCTGTAATCGCCGAACTTGCCGGAGTATTCACTCTTCTTCATGACATGAATGGCATCCGGGTCGATTTTCAGACCGATACGGTTACCGACGCTTTCGTATTCAGTTGACTGGATCATCCACTTGAAGTTGCCGATATCGACAATAATCTCAAAATGCACTCCCTTGAAAGTTACGCTTGTGACTATTCCTGCAAGCATTCCCTGCTCCGCCGGAACGACATCAACATCCTCCGGGCGCACAACGACATCGACCGGTTCGTTTTTCCCGAATCCGCAGTCAAGACATGTAAATACATGACCCGAAAAACGTGTTTTGTAATCCTCGAGCATAACGCCGTCAAGAATATTACTCTCACCGATGAAATCCGCCACAAAAGCGTTTGTCGGCTCATTGTATATATCAAGCGGTGTACCTATCTGCTGAATGTTACCGTTATCCATGACCACAACGGTGTCGCTCATGGAAAGAGCTTCTTCCTGGTCATGGGTGACATAAATAAAGGTGATTTCCATCTGCTGCTGAATGTTTTTCAGTTCGTTTTGCATGTCCTTACGGAGCTTGAGGTCTAGCGCGCCGAGAGGCTCATCGAGAAGAAGAACCTTCGGATTTACGGCAAGCGCGCGCGCTATCGCGACACGCTGCTGCTGACCGCCGGACAGCGAAGTTACGTTCCTTTTGTTGAAGCCCGAAAGATTAACTATCTCAAGCATACGGTTAACCGTTGCTTTTATCTCTTTTTCGGGCTTTTTCTGAATTCTCAGACCGAATGCAACATTTTCGAAGACATTGAGATGCGGGAAAAGCGCGTATTTCTGGAAGATCGTATTGATCGGACGCTTGTAAGCGGGGACGTCGTTGATTACTTTGTTATGAAACATGACACTACCCGTATCCGGCGTGACAAAGCCGCCGATTATACGCAGGGTGGTGGTCTTGCCGCAGCCCGAAGGACCCAGCAGCGTGACAAATTCTTTGTCCCTGATATCAAGGTTTATATGGTTCAAAATCAAATCATCGTCAAAGCTGACGGAAATGTCTCTGAGACTGAGAAGCACATCGCTCATCCCGGTATTTCCTTTCAAAAAAAGAGAGAATTTTGTCACACACGAACACATGATAAATATACAGTTTTTCATCGGTTTTGTCAATAGAATTTTCGAAAAAATATTACTTTGCGCATCGGATAATTAATCGCAATGTTCACAAATATTTAACCACTTCCGTTATGCAAAGTGATAAAATAGTCTCATTATATAGTGGCGTTCTATCAGACGCTGCCCAATACACCCGATAGGAGACTTAAGTTATATGCTGTCAAAAACCGCAGATGTGTTTGCAACAAGTCTGGCACTGATCAAAGAAGAAAACGTCGCTTACGGCGTTTATCGTGATTATTTCATCACATTTTATGAAAACAAACATAATAAAGTCATCGATATTTCGTGCTTTCTCGGTGACAGTGATGACAACTCCATCGGATATCTTAATCTGAGCGATTGCATCAAGAACAATATCGAGAAGTACCACATCACCGATTATGAGCTTTCAGAGGGGATGATCCACCTTGTATCTGGAGCGGAGATCTCTCTTCTCCGTGATATGCTCGATGCCATAATCCAGATACTTGTTGAAAACGATGTTCACGGAGCAAGCTACTGTTCGGAATGCGGAAAAGCTTTCACTGCCGGCACAAAGAAAAAAATCGTCACGGTTGACGGCAACAGATTTCTTCTTTGCGACAACTGTGCATTCGAAATGATGGAGCAAGCAAAAAACACCAAGCCGGATGCTCCGGTGAGTGTAAAACCTTCAATCGGCAAAACCGTTCTCGGCGCAATAGTAGGCGGAATCATCGGTGCTGTTGTTTACGCTCTTCTCTTCATGTTTATTCCTGTTGACAATGACGACATATTAAAATACTTCGTTTGTCTCGCCGGGCTTGCTGTTGGTGCGCTTGCATTCTGCGGCGCACGTGTCGTCGCCAAGGGCGGATACAGCAAAGCATTTGCATGGACAGTTACGGTCGTTTCCGTCCTTTGCACCGCAATCGGGCATTATGCGGGCTGTGTCGTTTTTGCCGTAAGAAAATATGCGGATCTCAGCACTTTCAAATTCACGGCGTCACCGTTTTTTAAGGTCGTTTTCACTAATTCAAACGACCTTCGCTTCCTTGCAGCAGGCGCTGTCATAGGTATATGCGGCGCCGGTGTTGCTCTCATCTTCCTCATCTCTTCTCTCATGAAGAAAAATACGGTTCGTGACAAGGTTGAGGTTTCGGTCACCACCCTTAAGTGATTCTTTCAGAATCCTTTAAGAGGTTTACGTATAATATGGCAAGGAAGGAGTTGATCCCATGAATATACTTGTTGTTGAAGACGAGGTTCGGCTTGCAGATACGCTTGCTCATATGCTGAAGACACAGAAATTCAACTGTGATGTCGTTTATGACGGCGCGGACGGGCTCGCATACGGTGAAACGGGAATATATGACTGTATTCTGCTTGATATAATGCTGCCCAAAATGGACGGATTTGAGGTCGTGCGCCACCTTCGTGAAAAGAAAATCGCCACTCCGGTTATTCTTCTTACGGCACGCGATAAAATAGGCGACAAGGTCAGAGGGCTTGACAGCGGAGCGGATGATTATCTCACAAAGCCGTTTTCGTCAGAGGAGCTTATGGCGCGGCTCCGCGCCGTGACAAGACGAAAGGGCGAAGTTGTCATGAACGAACTCACGTTTTCCGACCTTACTCTCGGGCTGTCCTCGTATCAGCTTTCTTGCGGTGAAAAATCAGTGCGCCTCGGCTTCAAGGAATTCAGCATAATGAAAATACTCATGTCGAATGTAGGCGCTCTTGTCTCTAAAGAAGAACTCATCACAAAAGTCTGGGGTTATCTTTCTGATGCTGAGGACAATAACGTCGAGGTTTACGTCTCTTTTCTTCGAAAAAAGCTGACCTTCCTTGGCTCAAAGGTTGCGATAGAATCCGTACGCAAGCTGGGGTATCATTTGGAGGAACGCAGTGATAAAGAAGCTAAGGCGTAAGTTCATTATTACAATTCTGTGTATGCTCAGCGCGATTTTCATTGTTGTGCTGTCTTTGCTTTTCACGTTTACAAAGCGAAGCACCGTTTCGCAGAGTCTCGGAGCGCTTGAATACTACGCCGGTCGACCTTCATCCGAAATTGTCACTGATAAGACAAACAGCCTTTTCGGCAGTCGCTCATCCGAATATTCAAACTACAATATATTCATTCTTGAATACAGCACCGCATTCAACCAGATAAAGGTATACGGAACAGATGATGATATCAGTGATGAACGAAAGGTATATCTTGTCGGCCTTTTCAACGCAACCATGGAAAAACCGGACGGCATAGGAATTGTCGAACAGTACAATATGCGATACAGACGCACGTATCAACTCGGCAAGATCAAAATCGTGTATCTTGATAAAACTTATGAGGACTGCCTTATGCAGGATTTCACAGTCCGTACGGCAATCATAGGCGGCATAGGGTGGCTCGCTTTCTTTGGTATTACACTCATTATTGCACATATTGCCCTGAAGCCGGTCGAACGTTCTTGGGAACAGCAACAGCGGCTTGTCGCGGACGTTTCTCATGAGCTGAAAACCCCCGTCGCGGTAATTCGTTCGAATGTCGATATCATATCTCAGAATCCGGATTCCACTGTCTCCAGCCAGGAAAAATGGCTCGGATATATCAAAGCGGAAACAGAACGTCTTTCGACGCTCATCACAAGCATGTTGTTCCTTGCAAAGACCGAAGATGAACGCAGCAAAAGCGCCGCTTTCAGCCGTATCGATTTTTCTGAGCTGTGTGAGGAAACGGTGTTGCCTTTTGAGAGCATATGCTTTGAAAAAGGACTTTCTCTCGAATATACGATTCAACCGGGCATTTTCATAAACGGCAATGCCGATTTGCTGAAGCAGCTTGTTGTCATTTTCATGGACAACGCCTGCAAGTATTCAGATCCGAACAAGCCGGTTATCTTTTCCCTTTCCGAAAAGCAGGAACTCGCCGTGATGAGTGTCACCGATTACGGAAAAGTGATTGTGCCCGAGGAAGCAAAGCATATTTTCGAGCGTTTTTACCGCGCTGATTCGGCACGTTCACACAGCGGATACGGTCTCGGACTTTCCATCGCAAAGACAATTATCGATGCACACGGAGCAAAGGTATCTCTCGCATCCGGAAACGAAAACGGCACGGTATTCACTTGTACATTCAAGAAAGACAAATAATATTAAATCCGGCGTATCAGAGATATCCGATACGCCGTTTTTCGGGAGAAAAAACATGCATAGCAAAACAATCAGAATCGTTTCACTAATACTTTGCATTTTCGCCGCAACAATGCTTTTCGCCGGTTGCTTTAACGAGGAATATGACGAATCATCTATCGGTGAAATGTCATCGGATGCCGCGACATCGTCAGATGACAGAGACAATTCGGATACCGACCAATCTGACAATGACAGCTGGGCGGTATATTGGTATTTATGCGGGAGTGATCTTGAGTCCGAAAACGGTGCCGCAACCGCAGACCTTATGGAAATGCTTGAGGTTGAACTTCCTGAAAACGTGAGCGTTGTTATACAGACAGGCGGTGCTTCTTCATGGGACAACGATACCGTTTCCCCAAATGTGATAGGGCGATATCTTTACGATGTCAACGGATTTCAGCAGATCGATGAACAGCCTCAGGCGAACATGGGTGAAGCACAGACTCTTGCCGATTTCCTGAGCTTCTGCGAAAGCAACTTCCCTGCCGAACACAAAGTCATGATTTTCTGGAATCATGGCGGCGGAAGCGTTTCAGGCGCGGCATTTGACGAAAACTACGATAACGATTCACTGACTCTTGACGAAATGTATTCCGCATTTTCGCTTGTTTATGATCTTATAGACGGCGAGACGCCGTTTGAGGTTGTCGGTTTTGACACCTGTTTGATGGCAACAATCGATACAGCATATGCTTTCTCAGACATCGCAAAATACCTTGTTGCAAGCGAAGAGCTCGAACCGGGGTGTGGCTGGAATTATACCGGATGGCTTCAGGCGCTTGCGGACAATACTTCTGTTGGCGGTGCGGAGCTCGGAAAGGCAATATGCGACACTTTCTATGAAGCTTGCGTCGAAAATGAAGTTGCCGACGAGGTTACTCTTTCCGTGACCGATCTTTCAAAATTCCCTGCGTTGCTTGCCGCGTATGATAATCTCGGCAAGGAATCGCTTGCTCTTGCATGCGAAAATCCTCGGTTCCTGTCAAAGCTCGGTCGTGAAGCTGCAAGAGCGGAAAACTACGGCGGCAATAACGACGACGAAGGTTACACAAACATGGTGGATCTCGGGCATCTTGTCCGTAATGCGACAAATCTGTTGCCGGAATCGTCTGCCGATTTGCTTGAAGCGCTTGACGACTGCATAGTCTATCGGATAAGCGGCGAATATCGCAGTGAGGCGACCGGTTTATCATGCTATTACTCATATAACGGAGATGAAGATGACCTGAGCGGGTATTATACGGTTGGTGCAAGCGAGGCATTCAAACATCTATATACATATGCAGTATACGGTTCGCTTCCCGACGACGGTCTTGAATATCTTGAAAATATAGGTCTCGGTAGACCGGAGGATATTGCCGATAACTATTACCCGGAACTTGATAATCACCCTCTTACCGTCAGCGAGATCGGTGACGCCGTGCTGAATATCGGAGGTGAATACGCAGAGCTTCTGAAATCAATTTACTTCACATTCTGCTACCTTGACAGTGATTCTGATACACTCTTCATGCTCGGTACAGACAATGATATATACTCTGACTGGGAGAACGGTGTTTTTACCGACAACTTCCGCGGCGTATGGGGCGGAATTGACGGTAACATATGCTACATGGAGCTTGTCGGCAACGGAGATGGGTATAATCTCTATTCCGTTCCGATACTGCTTAACGGCAGTGAATACAATCTTCGCGTTTCATATGATTACGCCGAAGGCACATATACGATTCTCGGAGCCAGAAAGGGTCTTGATGACAGCGGTATGGCAGACAAAAACCTTCGCAAGCTAATGCCCGGCGACGAAATATCACTGATACAGTACGCCATGTCAATATCCGATGCCGAAAGCGAGATCGAACCTGTTATTACCGCCACATTCATCGTTTCCGGGGACACGGCATTTCAGGAAACCGACCTCGGTGACGGTACCTTCGCTATGATGTTTGAAATGGTCGACATTTCAAATAATTCTTACTCCTCCGACGTCGCTTTCTTCACCGTGGAGGGTGGCGTCATCAGTACTGAAGCATAAAAATAACATATTACAAAAGGGATGCCTGTTACACGGCATCCCTTTAATAATACTCAGTCAAGAGTGTTGATAAATCCAAGGAGGAACCTTCTGAGTTTAATATAGTCGTTTGCCTGAACTTTTCCGTTGCCGTTAACATCGGCAGCGGTGAAGTACGGCGTGTCAAGTCTGATAATGCCGAGAATATGTCGGCGCTGTGCGATATAATCCGCGGCGTTGACCTTGCCGTCGCCGTTCACATCGCCGTTAACAATCACGATGAGTTTGTCGACAATGTTGCCTTTAGAATCATACAACGCATACACATCGCCCGTCGCCATATAACCGGCGGTTTTCTCTTTACCTTTTGCGTTCAGCAGCTTTATGTTGCAGCGGCTTCCGAACAATGTGCGATATTTGACACTTCGGACTTTTCGTTGAATCCGCATAACATTTTGATTGCCCCGTCATAAGTTTGTTCAAAAGTCGCTGAAAATCTGATACAAGAATAAATTAATCAACCCACTTTGTCAATACCCTGACAGAAAAAGAACGCGATTTTTCAACCGCGTTCAAGATGCTCATAACTCACGGCGTATCTTTTCAAGAGCATTTTTTTCGAGCCGGCTTATCTGTGCCTGCGAAATGCCGATTTCTTCCGATACCTCTGTCTGAGTTCTGCAGCTATAATAGCGAAGTGCAAGTATACGTTTTTCACGCTGAGACAGCTTTTTCATCGCTTCTGAAACGGCGATATCGGTGATCCATCTTTCGTCGGTATTTACCTTGTCGCTTATCTGGTCAAATACATATATGCTGTCGCCGTTTTCATTATAAACAGGTTCATACAATGAAATCGGATCGCTTATTGCGTCAAGAGCTTCCGTAACGCTTATTTCCCTGACACCGAGTTTTTCTGCAATTTCCCGATGCGTCGGTTCACGCCCGAGACCCGCTGACAAAACTTCTTTTGTCTTGAGCGCCTTGTATGCGAGGTCCTTAACG
>ERZ827440.1238-NODE-1238-length-29480-cov-40.953985_pt1 | contig 29480 bp, 28 predicted proteins | sample MGYA00519774_ERZ827440 | MGnify/ENA primary metagenome ERZ827440 (study PRJEB31778, sample SAMEA3449302) | human gut metagenome | biome: human gut; feature: human-associated habitat; material: faeces | place: United Kingdom | collected 2010/2012 ... | reverse complement strand
GGAGTTGTGTCACAGCAGGCTCTTGAAAAAGTCCAAAGCCGGGCATTACGAGAAATTAGTGTATGAATCTAGTAAATATTCCATGAACGAAAAAGAATCATCAACCCAAAACTACAATGAATGACCTCGCGTTGCAGCTTGCAGTTTCTTCAGTCTTGCAGTCTTGGGACTCTGAAAACGATGTTTTCTTGCAAAACTGCAAGGACTGCAAACTGCAAATGGTGCTTCGATTTGCAGTAACTATACAGACAGAAATATGAGTGAATACAGATTCCATCTTCAAAGATACAAGACAGGTTGCAAGGTCACTTGCCCAAAATGCGGCATGAAATCCTGTTTTACCCGATATGTTGACGAGAAGGCACAGGTCTTGTTCCCTGATAACGTGGGCAGATGCGACCATATCAACAGTTGCGGCTACCATTATACCCCAAAGGAATGTTTTCAGGACAACCCGGCTATCAAAGAAATGTTGGTTGAACAAGAGAAGAATGGCAACAATATACCAACAGCCGTCGCACCAACGGCAAAGCCGTTGCCTAATTCCGTACCAAAGGCTTCTCATCTTCCCTCAGATTGGGTAGAGCAATCCATGCGGAGGTTTGACATCAACCCATTATACCGATACCTTACCACAGTGGCAGGAAAGGATAAAACGGACAGGCTGTTCAATCTTTATAAGGTCGGTACATCCAAGATGTGGAACGGGGCAACCGTTTTCTGGCAGATAGACATCAACGGTAATGTGCGGGCGGGCAAGATCATGGGCTATGATGCCAAGACCGGGCATCGAATCAAGCATCCGTTCAATCAGGTAAACTGGGTCCATTCGGTTAAGAGGGTTCCGGATTTCCACATGAAGCAGTGCCTGTTCGGTGAACACCTGTTGTCCGATACTTCAATTCCGGCAAGTACTGTTGCCATTGTGGAAAGCGAGAAGACAGCACTGGTTGCCGCCCTTTTTATTTCGGATTTCGTCTGGCTTGCCACCGGCGGAATGCACGGCAGTTTCAATAGTGAAGCCATGCAGGTATTGCAGGGGCATGAGGTTATTCTTTTCCCTGATCTCAGGGCTACAGAAGAATGGCAGCGTAAAGTACCCATGCTTCAATCCATTTGCAGGCGTGTCACTTGTTCCGACCTGTTGGAGAAGATAGCGACCGACAGGCAGCGCGAAGCCGGGTTGGACATTGCCGACTTCCTCCTGATGGAAGATACGCCGCAGATGGTTCTAGCAAGGATGGTGGAACGCAATCCTGCATTGCGGTTGCTTATTGACGAACTGGATCTGGCACTGGTGGAGTAATCTGAAGGCTTGCTTCTGGAGTTTGCAGAAAAGTCCATAACACAATAAGGACTTTTTGCCTGACAGCAATAAAGGTCCGTCTGAATCCGGCAGAATCTGAATTAGAGTGAGCAAGCTCAAAACAAACATCAATCATTTATCAAAAGAACATTCATTATGACAGTAGATAGAAAACAGGCCATGCATGTTGACGCCTGCAAATCATTCAGCACGGCAGAGGCTAACGAGAACGAACGGCGTTGGAACGAGGATAAGATTGACAGGAAGAATCAGGATCCGACCAACCACTACGACAAGACCAGAATGAAATTGAATTTCGAGATCGGTCCTGACGGTAAAATCCATCCGTTGGGTTATCAGGAGAAGTCACTCGAAGTACGTTTACAGGAACGGTTGGCCGCTTTAGGTTGGAAGCCGTTCAAACCGGACAGCAAAATCCAGCCGAACTGTTGTGCGAAATTCGTCTTTGGAGGAAATCATGACCGGACGCTTGAAATGGCGTTCGGAAACCAAAATATCAATTTGGAGAAAGGTGCGGACAACAGTCATCTGCGTCGTTGCAAGGAAATCGAAAATTGGGCGAAAGACGTTTATAATTGGTGTGTCCGAAGATACGGACAGGAAAACATTGTAGGATTTCAGGTACACCTTGACGAGAGCAGCCCGCATATACATGCCCTGATTGTTCCGGTAGGTATTCGCCCCAAAAGCGGTCGTGAATGTGTGATGTGGTCGGCAAAGTTCGGGAAAGACCGGTTTGAGTATGGAAAGATTTTAAAAGATATGCACACTTTTTTGTATGAAGATGTCGGCAGCAAATACGGCCTTGAACGTGGGGATAGTATTGACGGACGTAATGTACAACATCTTTACAAGCGCGATTATATTCGTAAGTTGACCAAAGAAGCGAAACAGGCTGAGAAAGCGGTCAAGGGGCTTCAATCTATGATGCGGAATCTGGAATCAAAGGTTTTCAGTTATAGACTGCAACTTGAAAAGGCGGAAAAGGAGTTGGCTTCCGGCAGGATTACACTTGACAGATATGAAGAGCAGAAAGCGGATATACAGAAACTCATTGCCGAATATCAGGCCAAACTTGAAGACAAGGCAGACAAACTACACGCAAAGGAGCAGGAATTGGAGCGACTGACCGCAGATGCGGCAAAAGCACGTTCGGTTGTCCAGCCGTTCCGTAATCACAAGGTAGATTTCACGCCACCTCGAATTACCGAGAAAGTTCCCTTGTTTGGTACGGATAAGTGGGTTGAACGTCAGAACCAGCATATCGCCAAACAATTCACCGAGATTATCCGCAAGATAGAATCACTATACAGAAATGATGCGGTACGGCAAGTCGAAGCAGTCCAGCACAATGTGCTGGCAGATTACGGTGAGTTTTACAAATTGAAAAGGGAGAACCAGTCCCTTTCCGAGATTAACCAAGAATTGGAATCCAAGCTGAATACTTTGTTTGAACAGTTGGCTATACCGTCAGTTCGCAACTTGATTTTTGCCGTTGCCGATGCACTTATCGGAGGGCAATCGGTATCAATTTCCTCCGGTGGCGGTGGTTCTACTTCCGATTTGCCTTGGGATGGCCGAAGATCGGATGAAGAGGAAGAGGCATATAGGCGCAGATGTCTATCATACGCAGTACAGGTTGTACGCAATTCTCAAAAGCAAACTATGTGTAGAAAAAGATAACATAACTCCCATGTTAGATTTTGTAATCTTCCGATAAAGCACTAATAGCGTGTTCTTCGGGGAGGATGGATGTCATGACAACATATACTCTTTCATTGAACTGAACAAGTGGATAACCCCGACATTCTTTCATAAGCAAACTCGACAAATTTAAGATAACCGTTTGGATAATAATATGGCATGTTATGCAGATGGAATCTTAATGATGATTCTTAATTTATCAAGAAAATGGTAGTTAGTATCATTGCTTGATATAAAAAGAATGAAATCCGACTCACGAGATTTCATTCTTTTAGGCAAAACCTATAAGGTCGTATGCAGAGCTATGTGTGTGAAGTTATTGCGAGCCTTGCTACTACATTGTTTCCGAAATTCGCATCAAGTGTACACTTCCTGCGAAACTTTCGCGCCTAATTCTTTTGTTAAATCAACATTAGTCCATTTTGTGAACATAAATTTATGTCTACGAAAATACCTTTCTATCAAAGTTTGTTTAGCTTCATCTATTTGCAAAACCTTACACATAACTTTTCTATCATTATGGGTTATATACGGGCATGCTAATAAGTCTAAAGCAAGAATTATTAATTCAGCATCTTTCCTTTTATCGGGCAAATTTACAGACTTATATTTATTGTTTATTCCTTCTATTAGATATTTTTTGTCGTTTCCAAATGCTTTTGTATTGCCATAATAATACATCAGAATAATAATTGATAGAGCATTAAGCTTGGATGTATCAAATCTATCATTCCCTCTACCAGAAAAATAGTTATTTAGAGAGTTAGAATCTATACCATAATGTCTTGGCATAGATTTCAAAGTTATTAAAAAATACAATGTTTCTATTTGTGCGTTAATGTCAAATGAAGTTGTTTTGAATACTATTGTTATTTCATTTTGTATCTTTTTGAATATTTCATCTCGCAATGCAGATGAGAATCTTTTGATTATCCTTCCATCTTTCTCTTTATAATTACTCCCCAAATAGATAATCATATTATTCAATATGTTCATCATCTTAAGTGTGGTATTCACTCGTTTGCAGTCAGAGTACAAAAAGAATATTACATCTATCATCCCATCAAGATATCGATGTAGCATCTTCTCCATTTGGTAAATTTTCTTTTGGCATTCGTCCTTACGTTTATGTTGTTCAACGGCTTTAGTTAATACGTAGAAATTTTTATCAAACTTCTTCAAAAGAGACTCGAGCTTTGTAGAGATTACGGCCAAAGTATAGTTCATGATATCCTTGCTTTTTACATCATTCTCAACCATTAATGATTTGAACGCTCGATTAACTTCTTTAGAATTGATGTAAATAAAGTCTTTACATTCTAATGCTTCCTCAATTTTTCTATCATCAACATCATCTATTTCCTCATCTTCAGCGATTTCATCTTCCAATACATCTTCTATATCTTGGTGAGATTTACGCATTCTTATAAAGTCTGATAATAACGCATCAATCTTAATTTTGGACATTGAAATAGGTGTAATAAATGGACGTTCCCAATCATCACTTTTTTCTTTACTAATACATAGTTTATATTCATGTAGCAAATGTTCAAAAGCAGACATGGCCCGTTCAAGGATTTTTGTATCATTATAATAAAAGAAAACGTCATCAACATATCTATAACAACTATAATGCTCGTTGTTTTTATAGCCTGCATCCAAAAGAGTCTGCTTTACTTTTTTATCTATATATTGAAGAATTATTTCCGCAAAAATTCTGGAAAATTCCGGTCCTATAACAATACCATTTGTTTCATTATAATTCATTCTTCGCATTATACCGTCCCAATCATCTCCGAAAGACTTACTTTTTCCTCTAAAATGCTTTTTATATTCGTCCTTGCCTCCACTAACAGCCCAAGTGATAGAATGAGTGTATATGCTATCAAAACAACTTTGAATGTCAAACTTGTGCAAATGTTCAAATCGCTTCTCTGCATTTTGATATCTATAATCTTCATAGAACTTATAGATATTAGAGTATTCTTTATAACTAAAATATGTCTTGAGATTTTCGTATTCATTGAAGAATAACTCCAGTTTGTCTATCTTTTGACCTAGTAATGTATGGTGTAATCTGTCTTTGTAATAAAAATAACAAGCCACACGTTCAGGATGCCTCAATGAGAACTCATCCTGCCCACAATAATATAATATTAAGCTCTTATATTTTTCATAGAATGATACTATTTCCATTTGGTTCACAGGATGGATCAATGCAAGTCGACGGAGTTTGTGTGGTTTATGTTTAATCTTATATAAAAACGGAATACTTACTATCTTATCTTTAAATACAATCCTATTATTTGCTAATGTTATTAGATCCCTATTTAAATAAGGCGAGAATATAAAATTTAACACAGCTAAAGCGTCTTTCTTGATGCCTTCTTTCCATGACAATTCGGTACCGTCAAACTTAACTTCATTACTAACAAGAAATCTATAAAAGTAACGATTAGTAAATATTACAGGCAGTTCATATGGAAGAACATCGGATAGCAACACACGTTCTTTTTTGTATTTTAGACGTATTTTTCTTCTTTTTTTCATGACAACCAATCACTTATTTCTGCCAATCTTTGTGGGCTAAATTTAAACATAATATGGTCACGCCAACATTGTTTAAAGTCTATTTCGCTTATCTTCCGTTGGATTGATGCTATGTATTTTTGTCTATCGTTTGACCCTTTTAATACATTTACATACGGTATTATAACCTTGCCAGATAGATAAGTAGTTAAATCCTCTAAACTCTTTAAGTCTGTCAAAAGATCATTGCCAAAGAATAACCCTGCCTTTACTCGTTCTTTAGACTTGGTTAATCTATAATTACCTGATATTAAATCAAGCGAGTCTAATAGATCTCTTTTGGCCCGTTTAATATCTATCGCACTTGTTTGTTCAAAATGAGTGAAGGCTGCATCTATCTTATGTTTAATTTTTGCCACTTTTTTGTCAGTCATCCCAAATTCCACATTACTAACATTACTAGTTTTGGTAATAGTAATATTATAGCCTAAATATGTAAATTGCTGTTTAGCTGTACTATTGTAGAAATCAATAAGCTTACACTTATTTTCTTTAGGGTCATTCTTTTTAAGCTCTAATCCATAGTTCTGAAATAGATTCTTTAATCCCTTATAATATTCCGATATGCGTTGATTATTAGGAAGTCCAGCTAATATTATCAAAATATCATCCACATAACGAGCATAAAATATAACCTCTTCTCTATTTTTAATATGCTGATCAATATCATGCATATATATTTCCGAAAGATACGAACTTATACCAATCCCTCTAGGTACACCATAATCTGTTTTGATTTTATTGAGGTCTTTTTGTTTATTATATTCTGCCAATATCCCTTTAATCATTCCCTTCGTCTTGTTGTTCACTAGGTTATTAACATTTATTTTATCCAATAATGCTTGCTGCGGAATAGACTCAAAGAAACCGGTAATATCTGTACGAATAAGATAGAATGGCGTTGTTGTATTCAGAAGCAATTTAACATTAGACATAATCTGATGTTTATTTGCCTGTTTTACATTAAATAATCCTCTCAATATTCGCTGTAGATTCTTAATGGCATAAAAATACTCCCATTGACTGGTGTCGATTGTAAATATCTGTTTATCATCATCTATATAATTTGTTATAGGGAATACAAATCCTTTATTATTGGCAATGTGAGCATATTCGCTTAATTCTTTGTATAATTCTTTATCTCTGTCTGCTTGTTTGGCTTTTATTGAGAACTTAAGACTTTCCAATGCAATTGCCTCTTCTTCTGTTCGATTATTCTTTTTCTTTTTTGTTATTTCATTGACCTTACTTTTCATCATTTTCATCTCCACGACAATATCTCTATAAGGTTCGGGCATATCATCAAATGCAATATGTCCCTTACGATTCTCCTCGTGAAAGATAGAGAGGTAATTCTCAACTGAAAATGATTGATCAAACATATTCGAATAAATCTTATTGTTTATCGTTTAACATCTAATTGCTTTGTCGAATTTCTCAAACAGGAAGAGATTATGAATTTATTCATCCTGCTCCTCTATCCACTCTCTCAATTTTGCTTGTAGCAACTGCTTATCTGGAAGGTAAAGGGCATATTGTTGTGCATAGATATTAGAATCTTTCGGCAGAGTAAGTTCTACCAACGCATCTTTCTTTTCTTTACAAAGTAGAATGCCGATTGTCGGTTTTTCAAAATCCTGTTTGACATAACGGTCATAGTAGTTGACATACATCTGCATTTGTCCCAAATCTTGATGAGCCAGTTTATCTACTTTCAGGTCAATCAGCACATAGCATTGTAAAAGTCGGTTATAGAAAACCAAGTCGACATAAAAATTTTCTTCATCGAAAGTAAATCGCTTCTGACGTGCCTCAAACAAGAAACCTTTCCCTAATTCTAATAAGAAATGCTGCATCTTTCCTATTATAGCATTTTCCAACTTGGTCTCAGAATATGATACATCAGATTTAAGTCCCAAAAATTCTAATGTTAACGGATTCTTGATGATGTCATCAGGATTATTAATAGTTTGTCCCTCTTGTGCCAAACGCATGACTGCCTCTTTGTCTCTGCTAAGAGCCAATCGTTCATACAGGCTTGAATTATATTGCCTTTGCAGTTGTCGAACACTCCAATTCTGCTTTTGGCATTCGATTTCATAGAAACTCCGTTCTGCTTCGGATTCGATACGCATTAACACCAAATAATGAGACCAAGAAAGCGTAAACGGGTATGTTTCAGTCAATTTTGTTGAGCTTTTTACCGTTTTTTGAATTTGGTCAACAGTGTTGACCAAATTATCATCCGACGATTCGGTCAACACTGTTGTGCCGATCTGTTTTACCGAATATATCGTGAAAAACTTACGGCATCTTTTCAAGGTTTCTACCGACCATCCATCGCCAAGTCTTTCTGTCAATACCTCTGATACACCTTTCAATAACTGTTTACCGTATGTTGCACGTTCTTCACCTTCTTGTACGACATTTACAATAATGCGCCCTATTTCATATTTGGTGATGACTTCGGTAATATTAACTACTCGTGCAACATTTGCTCGTGCATTCGTAATCAATCGCTCGATGCGTTCCGCAATATCTGCGATGATGTGGCTATCTATATTTTGTATCTTACTCATGGTCTTTAGAGGTAGCTTTACTTATCAAATCTTGAACTTTGACACCTAAACATTCTGCTATTTGGAATAGCGTTTCAAGGCTCGGTTGACTGGTATTAGTACACCATTTAGAAACCGTAGCTTGATCCTTTCCCAATTGTTCTGCCAACCATCTATTCGTGCGTTTTGTCTCCGCCAGCACCACTTTTAGACGATTCATATCTTTATTCATGCGTCATAAATTTATCGTGACTACAAAGATACGCATAATTCAAATATTTAAAGATATAAAGATGAAAATATCTCCTATAAGATAATTATTTTGCGTTTTTAGGAAATCATATATTGATGATTACCATTTACATTAAAGCAATACGAGATCTATTACATCCCAAAATACATTATGCGGATATATCGAAATGGAGAGTTTTTCGCCATATATTTGAGGAATAATAGATTGAATAAAAGTAGATGGCGTTTTTTCAACGACTTTTGAACAAACTGTATTCAACCGTTTCCGGCCTTGAATTGCTTTCTATACTTGGACGGCGGCATTCCCATTGTACTTGTAAAGACCCGCACGAAATGCGGCAGGTCGTTGAAGCCTACAAGATAACATATCTCCGACACTCCTTTTTGCGAATGTTTTAGCAAATCGCAAGCCGTGTTCAAACGGTATTGTGTGACGAACTGTGAAAAGGTCATCCCTTTGCACCGCTTAAAATAGGAACAGAACGCCGAACGGTTCATGCCCACTTCTGCCGCAATATCATCCAGCGCAATGGAATGAACGTAATGCTTCATCACGTATGCGCAAATCTGCTGCATACGCCGAACGTTCTTCTCGATGCGCATCGGTTTCCCTGCAAATATATGGTCGGACGAAGTGAAAATGACAGGTAGCAGACGGAACATTGCACTTAAACGTCCCAGTTCGTCCATACCGTTCATTTCAGACAATGTCTTACGGATAACCCGCACACTTTCCGGTCCGAACTTCAACGCATCGGTCGGAAACATCACGTCCGCCAGTCTGTTCCGCAATTCGGGAAAGACCTCCATACTCCGTTCCACCAACGAATGCTTGAACGCTACCATCAGGTAACGGACACAACCGTCCTCGTCCGCACTGTCGGCTGCGTATTCCCAGCGATGAAGCATCGACGGCGGTATCAACGCCACATCGCCCGCTTCAAAGTGCTGTAATGTATCGCCTGCCATTCGGTTGCCCTGTCCATGAACGACATAATACAACTCCCATGCATCGTGACGGTGCAGCTTGGCTTCGAGGCTCGGCTCCGTTCGCTGGTCGATGAAGAAAAACGAATGGTTCTCCGCTTCGGGCAGTTCGTATGGTATGGCTGTATCTTCCATAAATAATTGCTTTAATTTATGCGATTGCAAATCTACAACAATTATATGAAACGATAAAACAAATTCAGAACAATAAAGCGACGTAACTTTGCAACCGGAAACAAGAAATGTAACTTAAAAATGTATTGTTATGGAATTATACGAAGTATTGGAGAAACGCCGCACATACCGCGACTATTCCGACCGTGAAGTGAGTGATGAAATCCTCAAAAGAGTAATCGGTGCGGCATTCAAAGCCCCGACAAACGATCACCTGCGCCAGCTTGAATTCATCGTGGTGCGCGGACGCGAAAACATCGCTAAAGTAATCGCCCCGCTCGCCAAAAATATGGCTGCCTTCAAGAATCTGGTACATGAAGTGGATGAATCGGGCGACAAGGATAAGATGGATATGTTTGCCGATGCCCTGCCCAAGCAACAGCGTATGCTGATGCAGAGCGGTCTGCTGATTATCCCGTTCTTCCGCCAACAGACGTGGCCATTGCTCAAACCTACGGAACAAAGTTCGCTCAACTACTTTGCTTCGGCATGGTGCGCACTGGAAAATATGCTGCTCGCCGCCACTGCCGAAGGCTTGGGAACCGTGTTCCACATTCCCGTTGCCGACGAAGTGGAAAAAATTAAGAAGATTGTCGGTGCTCCGGAAGACTACGAATTTACCTGTCTGCTTACGATGGGTTATCCCGCAGAAAATGCCTTTCTGCCCAAACAAAAAGAAATCGACATCGAGAAGCGGATACATACGAATCTCTGGTAACACAGCAACATGAAAGGACATATTCTGATATTGTCGGCAAATATCCTGTTCGGTGTCAGTATGCCGGTATTCAAATACCTGCTGACTTCAGATGTACCACCGGAAGCAATTACCATCATGCGGGCGATTTTCGCCTGCATGATGTTTTGGTTCGTGTCCCTCTTCATGCCGAAAGAAAAAGTTCTGCCGAAAGATTTGAGAACACTTTTCATCTGCGCCTTGTGCGGCGTGGGCATCAACCAATGGCTGTTTGTCGTAGGGTTGAAAAGTTCTTCGCCTGTCGATGCCTCCATTATCGCTACCGCAGTGCCTATTTTCGTATTATTGCTGGCTGCCGTCGTCCTCAAAGAGCCTGTTACGGCAAAAAAGTCATTCGGCGTATTTCTTGGCGTAAGTGGAGGAGTGTTGCTCGTGTTCAACTCCGCACATACTTCCGACGGAACTGCCAGCCTTTGGGGAGATACACTGATGCTGCTGAATCAGTTGATGTATTCCGTCTATCTGGTCTTGTCCAAACCTTTGTCCCGATACTATTCGTCCGTGACAATGATGAAATGGATGTTTCTGTTCTCCACATTGACACTCGCTCCGTTTTGTCTCCCGCACGTGCAGCACGTCCCCATATTCCATCGGGAAACTTTCGACATAACGCAAATGTGCGCACTCCTTTATCTGCTGTTTGGAGCCACGTTCGTCGCATTCATGCTTATCCCGATGGCATTGAAACACATCCGTCCCACTACGGTCAGCATGTACAATTATGTGCAGCCCATTGTTGCCTCCGTAATAGCCATTGCTGTCGGGCAGGACACTCTCTCGATACAAAAACTGTTGTCGGCGGCTTTGGTATTTGCCGGTGTTTACTTGGTGACGAAGAGTAAGACGACGGTGCGAACCGGGAGAAGATAGCATAAAGACTTTTAGAGATACAAACTCCGACTGTAAAGCCAGTCCGTGACAGTGTAAACAATATGGGTTAAACTTCTCTAAAAGTATCAACCTAAATCAAGGAAGGTCAATAGCGTTGGTAGACTATGCCTGACTTTTTACAGGAAATAGTGATTTCTATCTCTGACTTTTTACGAAAGTATTTTTTTACTTAAAAAATGGAGGTTGCTATGGAGAAAATATACTATCCGAGAACGATTGACAGCTACTTGCTGGAATGGAAAAACGAGAGAGCGCACAAGCCTTTGCTGCTTCGGGGTGTGCGTCAGGTGGGGAAATCCTCTGCCGTCCGTCAGTTGGGGAAGACTTTCAAATATTTCATGGAGGTGAATTTCGAGCGGGACAAAGAGATTATTTCGGTGTTCACCGGTAATCTGAAACCGAAAGAGATCACCTGTCTTGTCCTGAAAAAAGTTGACTCATTACACTTCGGTATAATGGCGCATTGTAAGGAAATGTTTTAAGATATTCTAAAGGGTATGAAAACCGATGCCAATGAAAAGTATTTATTCTACTATTTCAGTAGATACTGACCAATTAATTGTCTCTGATAGCGGGAAAAAACCTAATTAGTTGGATAAGTAACTATTCAAAATTAATTTTATATGTATGAGTCATTCACATATAAATTCGTACCAACAGATGCAAGTGCCCTGTTTGTACAATAAAAAAGCGAGTCCTTAGTATTGTAATCAGCAGGTCTTATCCATTTGCCTTTCAATATACGCCATAGAGTTTCGGCAAGATTAAGTTCCGGAGAGTATGTTGGAAGATAGAAAAGATATAATCCTCTATCCTCCCATATCTTTCTCAGTTCCTTTATCTTCCGGTTTCTATGGACAGAAGCATTGTCAAGTATAACCACCGTTTTCTTCTTTATCTCAAAAGAGAACCTGTCAAGATAATCCACAAGTTTTTCTGCATTGATGGATTTCTATGCCAGAAAGCCTTTATACTGATTTCTTCGGGTTATCATGCCAAAGATATTAAGTCTTGCAGTTTTCTCGGATGGAATATAGACATTCTCATCTTTGAACTGCCAACCGTAAGGTACATAACCATCGGTACATACATGACTCTCATCTGCATAATAAAGTTCAATTTTCCCTTTGGAATCAAGACATTCAAGTTCTTGCAACTTCTCTTTCTTATATGCGTGGAGTTGCGGTGAGGGGATACCCCTTGGGTGTTTTCTTATTCGCCTATATCTTGCACCAATGCTCCTAAAAAACGTTTGAAAGTTATGTCACTGGCTTTTTTGCCGGAAGCCTTTTCTCAGACCTCACGCGCTTTTGAAACACTCTGACGATCTTCTTCTATAGCCTTACGGACTAATTCCTCGTCGGAACAGTCCATAATAGGCTTATGACCTTGACCGGGACGTGTTTCCAAACCTTTGATACCACTTTCTTTATAACGTTTTATTCATGCATATATTGTTGGGATTGTCACATTAAAAATTTCAGCTATTTCCGATGCAGATTTTCCAGATGACTTCAACAATATGGATTTGCATTTGATACGATAGTTATGAGTAGGGTCATTTTGATAGTCTTTCTCCAGTTTGAGGCGATCAGCCTCGGTTAATTCGAGCACTTTTATATGTTTCATGATTTACATTTTACAATGACATGATACGATATTAATATTTTGTGCTGAATATAAAAATATTTTAGATCACTTAATTAATTGTGTGTTAGAAAAAAAGTGTGGATGGACGAAAGAAAGATCATAGATAGAAGACTCCTTGCCGATTTGGCAAAGGAGATTGATCTGAATGCCTCGCATTTGGAGGAGTTGGGCGAAAGCCGCCAATGGGAGATTATCGTTGGTGGCGATATGCTTGAACGAATGGTTGAGATTCAACATCGGTTAGAGCGGCTGGCCGCAATGGGTGACGATAAGTATCGGGGATTCTATATCGAGGTGCTATGGCCTACGCCGGAAGAGTGGGGCGGTGCTGAGGAGTTGATTGCTTCGGGCGAGTATGGCAGTCGGGAGGCATTCCTTGTGGACTGGCTTGCGTTCAACCCGATGGAGACCAAGTGGTTCTATGTCGCTTCGAGCTTATACGGGGATTCTTGGTCAATTCGTGTTACAGATCAGAAACATACTCGCTTTATCATTACGAATCGCTCCAAGTGTTCGGATGTAGAGCCAGATGATACGTGGTGCAGGGAGAACCTAACTCGTTTCTTCGACTATTTGCAACGGATGATTGATGTAGTTGTTGCGAATCCCGGCGGGTCTAATGATTATGTGGCACGCAATCTGCCATACCAGCAGCGTACAGGACGTATTGCACAAAAGGAATTTAACCACATAGTACCGAATTTCAAAATCGAGGTGGAAGAGTATGAAACGGCCATCAAGGCTTTGGAAGACTCAGTACACGGGCATTCCGCCCCTCTTTGGGAAACCATGACCATCCGAAGGTGTTGTACTTATTACCGTATTGCCAACGAGGTATATGAAGATTATTACAGGAAACGGGGATTCAGTGGGCTCATCTATACAGATTCACAGGATGTTCTGGAAGAGTTGCGTGATGTGGCCTATTACAAGCGGAGGAAGTTCGTGGATGTGACGGAAATGTATGACATTGACAGACCGGAGGATTTCATGCAGTTTTGCAACGGACCATTACGGTGAACTGGGACTTTCGCGTCTGAATGTCTTTGCCTCAAATGACCGGCAGCAGGGGTTGAAAATTGTTGTTTCCAACAGTTATTCTGCCAATGCTGGATTAACCATTGAAGTAGCTACCGCCTTATATAAGGCAGGAGTGCCACTACTGATATACGACGCAGAGAAGCTCCTAAGAATACTGCGTGAAGAGGGTACTGTCTATGAGCTGCCGTGGGAATATGAATGCTTGGGTGATGGCAATTCGGCTATGACTCAGGAGCAATACCATGCGATTGTTTCACTTATAGAATGGCAGCCAGAGGCAAGAATAAGAATTCATTAAACGAGTGTATTTGAAAATCTACAAGCTAAGCGGCAATATGCAAATTATTAGCACAAATTTGACATAGTGCCGATAGTTTGTATAATTTCATATTTGAAAAACGAATTTTAATATGTTGGATTGAATCAAACATCTTCTGCATTGATAAGTAAGAAGGTAGAATATTCTAAAAACAGGAATTTTATTTTGCTCGTATGAAAGTATCATTGACAGACTTACTTCGTTGTATAGGAAAGTTGGTCTGGACTGCTTAATATTTTCTTTAGCAGAAATCATACAAGAAAATAACCCAAGAACGCTACAATATCTTATTTTTTATGACTTCATTTATATGTCAATAATATGTTTGCATATCTGTATATTGAATAATTGTAAGAAAAATTGTCTATGTTCTTACTTGAATAGATATAGCCTTCAACCACAAAATAATAAGTCATAAGGCAATACTGAAATATTTTGTTAGTGCATCAAAGGTCAATTTCTTTAAACTTGAAGCCGTAGATGCTAATATATAAGAGTAAAGACAAATATTTCAATAGAATGTTATTTGTTTTTATAATAGAATATCATCTGTCGTAATTTCCGTTCCGAATATTTTTTAATGTATATATCTGTTTATCAGTGTTATAAAAATTGAATATGTTCGAGACTGAGAAATAAAAAATATTATTCAGACATCAAATATTTATGATTTTGACAGATTTTATAGAGAAAATCTCAAAAATACATCGGGGGACATAATTTTGTCCCCCGATGCCACTATAGGGGACAAACTGGGGACAAAAATGTGGAAAACATAAGCTAAAAAGAGAAAATATGGTTCTCAAAACAGTTTATTTTATATCTATATAAGTTATTTTCTATCAGAAAATTACAAGTTGCTATTATATAACCATATGATTATTAATACGTTAATCCACTCACCAATGCAATATGTATTATAAAATCGTAACATATTGATAATCAGATATGCATTTGGAGGTTTTTCATACTGGGGGACAAACGGGGGACAAAAAAATAGAGACAATCTGCAAAGAAAACACTAATACATTTTCATTTTTGAAATACGTGGTTAAGGAGCCTGTCAAATCTCCTTTGTCCCTCGTGTCTCTCATGATTTGAAGCGGTGTATTTGCTCTTTGTACCTCTTTTCTTTCGTCACCTCTTATGTATAGAAGTTTAGTCTTGTTTATTGTATATCTATCAAAATTCTAAACCAAACTATTTGCCTACCAAAAGATACAGAGCCTTTTCTTTTTTTGGCAGGCAATACTTCGAAGATTATGAATGTTGCGTATGACTATATCTATTTCTTAAGATAGCTTGATAGTAATATTCTGAATAGAAAAAGAAGTATTATTTCTTTTATTGTTCAAATAATTGCTATATTTGCAGTATGGATAGAAAATTAAGTGAAATAGGAACCATTCCAGTAACGACTTCAATCATTGAATCGTTATATCCGGAACTTAAATCTGCTAATAAGAAAGTAACCTGGCTCGAAAAACAAGGGGTTATCATCAGATTGAAGCGAGGACTTTATGTGATCAACCCCGAGTATTCTGGAAAGGCTCTATCAAGTGAGTTGATAGCCAATCATCTCTATACACCTTCATATATTTCAATGTCTACTGCACTACGATATTATGGACTTATCCCCGAGGCTGTATATGTTCATCAATCGATGACAGTAAAACATCCCCGAAGCTTTCAAACTCCAGTCGGCAGTTATGACTACAAATATATTTCAAGAAAGGCATTTTCGATAGGAGTAAGAAGTATGAATAAAGGTGACTATGCATTTCTTATTGCATCACCGGAAAAGGCTTTGTGCGATTTGATTGCCAATTCCTCAAAAGTCATTCTTCGTTATATGAAGGATGTAGAGATATATTTTGAGCAGGATATTCGTATGGATATGGATGAGTTCTATAAGATGGATGCAACCATATTTGAAGATTATATTCATGTGGGTAAAAAGGCTGATTCAATTTCGACACTTTTAAAATTCTTAAGGCGATGAAAAATGAAATATTCGACAATATGCTCTCCCTTTATGATTTAACAACGGAGCAACATAAGAGAAACGCCATATTTGAAGTTAACCAACAAATGATACTTGCAGGCCTGTATGCTGGAGGCTTCTTTGAGTCAGCTGCGTTCTATGGCGGAACTTGCTTGAGAATCTTTCATGGCTTGCAGCGTTTCAGTGAGGATATGGATTTCTCACTGCTTATGCAAGATGATAAGTTCAATTTTACGAAATATTTCCCTGCTATCATTGACGCCTTTACAATGGTAGGTCGTGAGGTTGAAATAAAGAAAAAAGATAAGAAGAATTTCGGAAAAGTCGAATCGGCATTTCTTAAAGATAATACCGATGTGTATGATGTGACTTTCCAAACAGAAAAGTCAATAAAGATAAAGATTGAAGTAGATACTTGTCCACCGTTGAACTTCAAGACGGAACAAAAGCTATTGCTTCAGCCACATTCATTTATGTCCCGTTGTTTTACACTTCCAGACTTGTTTGCAGGCAAGATGCACGCACTGGTCTATCGTGTGTGGAAGAATAGAGTCAAAGGTCGTGATTGGTACGATTTTGAATGGTATGTACGCCATAATGTTCCGTTAGATTTTACTCATTTGGCAGAACGATGCAAGCAGTTTAACAATGAGGATATTACTCCAGAGTTATTCAAAGAGAAACTCATTGAGCGTCTCTCTACAGCTGATATAAAACAAGTGAAAGAAGATGTATTGCCTTTCGTACGCAATCCAAAGGAACTTGATATTTGGTCAAATGATTATTTTGTACAGTTGGCAGGGATGGTAAGAATGGGATAATGTTGGGTGAAATAGAGGGGGTATGAAGTGGAAAGAACCTTTTCTATCACACAATCCAAGGGTATTACGAATATGAAAAAAATAACAAAGAACTAAATAACAACGACAATTATGGTTAATTGGCTGCATATATCTGATTTGCATTTAGGGAGTGGAGGTACCATAACGAACATAATGCGCGATGAATTACCTATCTACTTGAAAAGGCTGGGAGTAAAATGTGATTATGTATTCTGTACGGGTGATATCCGAACAGCGAATGTAAATCCCCATTTATTTACTGATGATATGGCAGCATATTTGATTTCAATATGCGAAGCTGTTCAAACGTCAGTAGATAGATTGTATATAGTTCCTGGTAATCATGATGTGGATAGAGATATTGATGGTCGTCATGATGTTATCAGGAAAGTATTCTATGATGGCAAAGGATACTATCACCCGGATAATGGCATTATAGAGCCAGAAGACCTGTCGGTCATTATGACAGGAGAGAAAGATTTTCTTTCTTTTCTTAGCAAAATATACGACGCAGACCGACTGAAATTATATGGCAATCCGAAAATGCCGCATTTTAATATAGAGACAGAGCATTTCAATATTCTGCATGTAGATACCAACTTAGCATACACCAGCGGACAGGAACATAACGACTTGTTCGTTGGTACAAAGTTATTATATGATGCAATACATACGCTTAATAAGAATAAGCCTACTATATTGCTTAGCCATTATCCGGTTACTTCGTTTCTGCAAGGAGAGAAGAAAGTACTCTCGACGATGCTGCAACATAATGGAGTTCGCCTATGGCTGGCTGGTCACGAACATGACCAAGTTCTACAGAAAGTTCATTATATCTATTCTTTACAAGCGGGTGTTCTGCGCAATGAACAAGGTGTGCGTTCTTCGGTCCTTTTAGGACAATACGACCCGACAACTTGTAAGTGTTTTGTAAATGCGCATACATGGTTTGAAGAAGGTTGGGCTAAGTATCCTTATGTTGATTTGGAGAACACGCCTCAAGATGTTTTTTCCATAAATTTAAGTTCTAAATTAAATGATACGACCGCTATTCCTCAAGATTTGAAACAAGTGATGAACGGCCTTACATTAAGAGACGTTAATGTAGATTTAATTCAGCAGGAGCCGTTGCTTCCTGTAATTCAGAGCGATAATATCATAGAACGTACAGCTTTGTTGAATCGTTGCCTTAATGCATTGAATGATGGTAAAATACTCGTGATTTTTGGTTCTTTGAAAATAGGAAAGTCGACTTTAGCAGCACAAATACATCAGCACAGGCCAAAGACTGCCATATATGATTCTGTTCTGCAGACGGATTTGGAAAATAAGGTAAAAATACTGCTACAGGAAGGAAAGGGAGGTGAAAGTGTGTTGGTTAGCTCCGGAGCATTAAATCTAAATTTATCAGGGCTTGATGATAGAAGAGTTTTTCAGATTGAAGTACCTTTATTAACACTAACTGAAACCAAAGAACTTGTTGATATGTATGGACCAGAGCAGAACCCACATATGTTCATTTATGCACATAGTTGTGGACATCCTGCTCTTGTGCGAACACTTTGCGAATATTTGAAAGCTAATCATTGGCAATTAGATGAAAAACATTTTTCCAATCTTTTAGCTTATAGTTTTGACTATAATCTGAGTAGAACAATGGCTGAATTAATGCGGACATTGTTACCAGATACAACAGATCGTGCATTGCTAAATCGTTTGCTGATAGTGAATGGAAGTTTCACGGAAGAAGATGCCTGCAAATTAGCCGAAATTACTCCATCTATTGAAGAGCCAAGAATGCGCTTAAATGGATTGATTCCTACATGGGTAATGTCTTTAGATAATTGTTTTAAAACGAACCCACTTATCAGTAAATTATGGAAGCCCGATGTGTCAGAACAGACTTTCAAAGATGCCAATTTAGTATTGGCAGAAGGTATTTTGACTAAGAAAAAAGTACTTGGAGAACATGATGTATTGAATTATATCCTATACAGTATTAGAGGTGGTGCAGATGACAATGCTGGAAGAATGTACATTACAATCTTAATGAAATTGGATGATATTGGAGAATTGCCACATGGAAGCCTCCTTTGTAAATTATGGATGGATGTCCCCTTACCCGAGGGAATGTCTATTGATGTCAAGATAGGAGTACGTTATCTTCAAATTGCACTTATCAAAGATCTGAGTGCAACTCAACGATCATTCTTGATAAAGGATTTAAAAGACAATGTCTCTAAATGTACTGATGCAGAAAAAATACCGTTCTATAGTAGCATGATTACAATGATTTGCTGGATGGAAGGTGACATTGAGGGTGGGTTGTCACATTATCATCGATACCTGGAAAGTAAAGGTGATGACAACAAACTATTAAAGACTATTGGAGATGTAAAACCTGTTTTTGATAATAACATTTGGTTTTTCCTTCTGCTTTTGTCTAATGAACAAGCTTTCATTAACTGGCTTGATGTATTCAAGGCAGATGATGTTGAATACTCACATAACGACTATGTAATTTGCGAGTGTTGTTATCTTGCAATAGAACGACTTTGGAGGTATCATTTAGTGGGTGAACCCGTTAATGATCGTGTGGAAATATTATTCAGAATTTTGGCAAAAGTAGAACTTAAGCGCTGTTCAGAACTTGCTATCGCTTGTGTTTTTGCAATTATGGAGATTTTTAACTCTGAACACCGTTATGAAGAAGCTCGGTCGCTATATGAAAGCAAGTATTCTAAGTATGAGGAATTGCCATTTGCGCAGTTGATTTTGAATGGTTCAATGGGGAATAGCTACTTCCGAGATGTTGCTGAAGTACATGGTCATGCTCTTGATTACTTTAAAAGGTCACTTTCGATTGCAGATACCGAGTTGATTCCCAATATTATGTTGCATGTTAAGCAGATGATGGCATACGTTCTGGCTGAGACTAATATTAATGCGGCAGTAAAAGAACTTGAAGAGGCACTACAATATGTTTCTGATGTTAAACATCGTATAGATATATATGAATACTATCAGTGCATAGGAGAGTTGTCATATACATATTGGTGTGCGGGCAATAGACAGAAAGCTGTTGAAAAACTATCAGAATGTGTGCGTTTTGTCACGAATGACCTTCAAGATGGCAAAGAAAAATTTGCCAAGAGTTTTATCTGTTTATTAGGGGGTCTAATAATAAAGTATCAGTGTGATTTGGATAACAAACCTATGCCTAAAGATCAAGCGATTCCTCGTCATGGGATGTTCACTGAAAATGACTTAAGTTCATTTGATGATCTATATAGCGAAGACCGTATCTATACATCCAGTTATCAGATGTGTCAGCTGTGTAAAATGGTCGGCTTAAGGGATTTGGCTCGTGAATGGGCGCATAGAACACTGGACGCATGCAAGAAAAGAGGCGAAGTTCGCGAGATTCATTATCTACTCTTCCTGTTATTACCATATTTTATTGAGGATAATGATAAAGATGCCATACTTTTTGTAATTAATCATACATGTGAAGCGCAGCGCATTAGTTATGAGAATCACCCTGAACTGCATAAAGAAAATGCAGACTTTGAGTTTGTTGAGTTTCGTATAGTGCCTCTTCTAATGGCGTCGCTTGGTCAGAATCTTCGTGGAGATGATAGTGGTTTGAAACTCATTAAGAAGGTATTGGACAATTATCATCCGGTGAATAATTCTGAAAAATTTGAACTTGTGAAATCTGTGTTTGATAGACCTTCGTATGATAAAGACTATATAGCGGAAATTAATAAGTTGGACATGAATGATAACTATGTTGTCTATATTTGTGCTTATCTGATGACAGCTTATCAGAGTGAGGCAGATTATGCATTCTCACTTCTAATTGCACTTTTGCCTATGTTGGAGAAACAATTGATTCAAATCTTGGGTGAAGAGATAAAACCTATTATTAATCATTTTGTGACTGATTTTTGGAAGGCTAAAATTCTAACAGCTCCTAACGAATTCAAAGATTACAAGTTCCTTCGAGAAAAGGGGCTCCCACATATTGAAAAGTATGAAGGAACGATAAATCAGGCAAATCATACGATGCTTGTCGTTAGTAATCATGTAAATAAACTAGTTAAACTTAATGACTCACAGGAGGATTGGATGGATAGGTGATCTTTTTGTTATAGGGATAGTCGGTAGTGTAAAATTTAAACAGGCTCTAAGGTACAGTTTTAAATATTCCTTGGTCTTTTTCCATTACGATAAATGTTAAGGCACAGGCTAATGTTTCCCATTTGTCAGCTTCTTTTCTCTAAGTTTAACGAGCTCTTTCTTGGTTATCGCTTTCTTTGCCATATCTGTATTCTGCTTCAAGGAGTTATTACTATTGTTTTTGATTTTTGTTTGAGGGACATAATTTTGTCCCCAGTCTGACTTTTAGAGGACAAACTGGGGACAAAATTATAAAACTTAATACGGTATTTTAGGTTTCTTTATGTATATAAAATGCTGATTATTATCTATATGGTGGTTGATTTTATTATTATTGAATTTTCCAAGGTGTATTTTGTAATCAGCTGATAATAAGTGGTTTAAATTTTGCTATTTCCCTTACAAGCAAACAATGTCAATTGATATTGAAACATATAGATTGAAAGCCCAAGAAGCAATTGAGTATGTATTCGTCAAGGAGTATCACAATTCCTTGGGGATTCCTATGCCTATTGTCAAAATACTTTTGCCGGATGATGCTAATTATTCAACTGGGCAATACTATATTACTATAGATAAGACTTGGCAGATTCATCTTAATTTCGGAAAACTTCCTATAAGTTATCATGAGTTTCAGAATGAAGTAAAAGTACTTACAAGACATGAAATAGAGCACTATATGTGTTGCCCATTTGATGTAATTACTCATTTTAGAATGCTAAAAAGAATTAAAGATGTTTATTATAAGCATTTCTCTCATCTTGGTATAAATATCAAGTATGCGTGTGGAGCAATTTCAAATCAAGCAGCTGATATTATTGTTGATACAAAAAACTATTATAGACATAGTAAAGAAACTTTAAAGAGTGAAATCGATTGGATAAAAATAGGTGCAAATATCAGTGCTTGTCCAAGGCATTGCAAATTAATGTTTCTAACAAAAGAGGCAATTTGGAAAGAAGATCTTGGTATAAATGAAACTGATCCTGAATTTTTAAAAATTGTCCATCAATTAGCTGATTCATTCACGAAAAACGGCATAGAAGATAAATCGTCATTTTTAGATAAAGTTGAAGAATATGCAGAAATATTCTTTAAACTATATGTTGAAGACCAAAAGAATCCCCAGCAGAGCGGTCAACAAGGATCTCAGCAACAGAGCGGTCAGCAGGGATCTCAGCAACAGAGCGGTCAGCAGGGACCTCAGCAACAGAGCGGTCAACAGGGATCCCAGCAACAGAGCGGTCAGCAGGGATCCCAGCAACAGAGCGGTCAGCAGGGACCTCAGCAACAGAGCGGTCAACAGGGATCCCAGCAACAGAGCGGTCAGCAGGGATCCCAGCAACAGAGCGGTCAATGGGGTGTTGGTAGACCTAAAGATGGCGATGAACACGGAAATGCTTTTGTTTTTGCGGATCCTGATAAAGTCAAAGAAGCAATAGAAGTACTCGCAGAAGAAACCTCTGTAGAAGAGTTCATCGACCTATTAGCAATTGCTGGTATTATAGGTATGTCTGATAAGCAGAAGGGAGTTCTTTGGTTTAATGTTCAAAGTGCTAATATCATACCAATTGTTGAATTTTCGAATACAGGAAACAAGTCTTCATATACATATCCCTCTGTATGGAGAATTGGTGACCCAATAGAGGAGCTGGATTTAATGTTAACATATATGACATCTCCACGACTTATTCCTGGAATGACTACAAAAAAGTGGGAATATGTATCTAATGATGATAATGGTACTGAAAGCAAACAAATGGATTTGTTGTTGGTCGTTGATACATCCGGTAGTATGGGGTCTGCGATGAAGGAATCTGCTAATATGCATCAGGCTGTTCTTGCATCATATGGTATTTTATCATACTTTGAATCAACAAAAAGCAAGGTTGCATTTATAGGATTTAGTGATAAAATTGATGCATACGTTGATTGGAGTGATAAATATGATGACGTAAGGGAGCGTCTATTAACAAATGGTCACGGTGGAACTAAGTTTCCAATTTCAAGAATTAAATCAACGTTAGACGTAAGATCTAGAGATCTAGTTACCGTGTTGATTACAGATGGTGACTTAGGCAATATCAATGAATCTGTAAGCTATTTCCGTGATTATTTGAATGATGATAATAAGTTATATATATTTTTACTTGTTGGTTCAAAATCTCTACATAGCTATGAACCATTAAAGAATATTGGCGCTAAAATTTATAATGCAAATAATGCAAACGAATTTTGCGATATGGTTCTAACCGATATGGAATAAGAGGTAAGTATATGAAACAGATAGAACTCGTCGTTGGTGGCATAACCAAGCTGGCAGTTGATGCAATCGTTAATGCAGCTAACCGCTCGTTGTTAGATGGTGGAGGAGTGGATGGTGCTATTCATCGTGCTGCAGGTCGCGAACTCTTGAAGGAGTGCATGACTCTTGCGGTTGCGAGACTGGTCAGAGTAAGATAACAGGGGCATATAACTTGCCTTGCAAGTATGTAATCCATACCGTCGGACCTGTTTTTATGGTAATGGTGACGAGTCTCAGTTGCTGGTTTCATGCTATAAGACTGCACTTGACATTGCTAAGGAAAAGAGCATTAAGAGTATCGCTTTCCCTTGTATTAGTACTGGTGTGTATGGCTATCCAAAGGCAGAGGCTGCTTAGATTGCGTTGAAGGCAATCCATGAGAGTGACTTTGATGGTAAAGTAATCATCTGTTGTTTCTGTGAGTCAGATGCTACATATTATAAAATATAAAGGGGAATCGTTATGTTCGATAGAACTCTAAACATTTAAATAAATAGTAGGTCAATACGTTATATATAAAATGGAAGTACTAGACATTCACCAACTGATAGGCGGGGTAACAAAATATGATAAGAAGGTGGCTCTGGAGGTGAAGAAACCGAAAAGTTGGTGCAAGAGTGTGAGCACCTTTGCCAATGGTATTGGTGGCAGACTCATTTGGGGTATTGCTAATGATAAAACTATCGGTCGGTCTTGATGACGTAAAAGATGATGCGGAGAAGATCAGCGAAGCTATCAAGTCTCACATTGATCCAATACCTGATTCAACCTCTCGTTCGCAAAGGCTGAAGACAAGGAGTTCGTTGTACTCACAGTGATGCCTGGTGCTCAGATATCTTATTATAACATAGATGATGGACCGATGTAGGCATTTGTTCGTGTTGGTAACTAGAGTGTAGTAGCTAGTATCTTGAAGCACAAAGAACTGGTGCTGAAGGGTAGTAACATGTCGTATGAGCCTTGTGTATTGTTGGAAGTTCGTGGATATGGTATTTACCGTGCTTCGTGCCACATACTTTAAGCGCACTAAACGTTTGTTTGAGAATAGCGACTATGAATCATTCGGCATTATCAACGAGAAGTGTGAACTGATTAATACTGGTGCTCTGCTCGCAGACTATCCTCCTGTTCGCCACTCACATTTGTTCTGTACTCGCTGGAATGAACTTGACAAGGCTAATGGTATGGTGGTTAATTTTTGAATAGAATTATCATTGAAAGGTATTTTACCAAAATAAATTGAACAATATTAGCTTTTCACATTGAATTTTGATATATTTGCATTAAACTACAAATTATTTCAATTATGAAGCAATTGAATAGGATTAAAATAGTCCTTGTTGAAAAGAATAAAACGGCTAAATGGCTCTCTGAGCAAGTTGGTAGGAATGTGACATCTGTTTCTCGTTGGTGTACTAATGCTTCACAACCAGATTTGGAAACATTATTTCGCATAGCGGAACTTTTGGATGTTGATGTAAGAGAATTGCTTCATGTAGAAAAGGATAAATCTAAATAAGTATATCAAGATGGCTATTCCGGTAAACATAGAAGACTTGCTTCATAAGCGTAAAATAGAATCCACCCGTATTGAGTTTAAAACAGGATGGAATCCAGATAAAATTTATCGCACCATCTGTGCTTTCGCTAATGATTTTGATAACATTGGCGGAGGATACATCATCGTAGGTGTTCAAGAAGAAGAAAACACAGGTATCGCCTATAGAGGCACTGAAGTTCCCCAGTGTACCGATTGCGGCATCATCTACCATCAATACAACCGGTGATTGTTCATAAGCTCCGTTTGCACTTACAGCAGACTCCTCCATATAAGCGGTCAATTCCTCGTCAGTAGGAATTCTAATGTCTGTCTTGTCCATAGGCTTTACACGTTTTTAGGGTTAGCCTTACGACGGGTGGCAGCAAGCATCTTTGCCTGTTCTTCTTCAAAAGTCAGTGGAACCTGTACCTTTCTTCCGGTCTCAAGCCATTTATCCAGTTCATCACGATAACAAAAAGATGTTTGCCTTGTTTGATTACAGGAATGCCACCATGCTTGACCTTATAATAAAATGAGGATTTGGATATGCCAAGGTAGGTACATACTTCATCCACTGTCATAGGAACGTGATGGTTCTCTTTGACTTTGTTTTGGACTGCCAGACTGTTTTTCAATACAGTTTCCAAACTTTCAATTCTCTTACATAATTCACCTACAACTGTAGGTAAATCGTTAAAGGTTAAATTTCTGAAATGCATAATGTCTTTATTTGTTGTGTTTGAATATGCCACAAACTAAATCAATGACATTATGCAGAGAAATAGGAGAAGAGAATCATTTTCCGGTCTGTATTAATTCATTTTTTCTCACACTGCGCTTTGTTTATAAGAGTATAATCAAATTTAAAATCATCATATTTTGGACTGTCAATAGGAATCTGACTGTGTATGGTATCTTTGAGATTCTTGACAAGGTATCCCAAGGTTGCATTTTTTAATTCATTAGGAAATATGGTTTTTATGAAATTGGCTCTTTCTGATAATGATATGCCTAACCGTTCGCCTATATTTCAGACAAAATGTCGTAATGAAGGTGATGTAAGAGGAGTTTCCATTTTTGAACGAATGGGTTTATACAAATCTGATTGCCCACTTGCCAAATGGTCTATGTTTTCATGTAGTATAAGCAGATTCTCTTTGGTAATAAATTTTGCGGTAGAATAGGTGGTATATTCATGAATAGCATTTATAATCATTATTTTTCTCTCTAATTCTTCCTTCTGAATTTCTTTCATACGGCTTTCGAATCCCTGGAGATATGAAAAAGCTTCGGATTTAACTTCTGAGGTAGGTTGTTGCTCCAAAACTTTTATTTCTTTCGAATCATCATGCTTCTCTGATATTGTAATGGATGTAACGATTTCAGAACTGGCAGCTTTGTTTTCTGTTGTATCAGTATTTTTTGTCTTTTCCGGTAACTCAATCATTGAAATAACTTCTGTTGCATTGCTAACTTCAATCATTTCTATATCTGAAACTTCTACAGTTGGTTCACTGCATTCTTCAATCATCATATCTGGTTTGGGAATAACCTTGTCAGGTATAGAATTTCTTTGATTATCAGAAAAGATCTGCGGACATTCATCCGTAAGGAATATATAGAATACACGTTGTAATCCTCCGCATGTTATGATTATTACAACGGTTCCTAATATTATAGGTGTTGTATACCTGGTCAGATCTATCTGGTGATTAATGTACAGATATGTTGCAATTACTGAAAAAAGGATACAACTTACTGCAAGTATGAAACTTGTCTTTCGTGCCGATAATTTAATATTGTTTGTCATGTTCTGTAATTATATGTACTAGTTTTTATGGCAAATATATTTTCTATTTCCAAATAGTTGTAATTAGTGACAGATAATCGTTCAGATTTTAAGAAAAATAAGCCTAAAGTACGAAAATCATACTCTAAATCATACTATAATCATACTTTAGGCATATTATTTATATAGGATACAGACTGCTATTCTTTCCTTTTTAGGGTAATCTTATTGCTCGCTTCACGCTTGTTGCTGTCCACTACTTTCATGTACCTTTGGGTCGTGGTTATGCTCTTGTGAGCCATCATACTTTGTATGGTACGGATGTCGGTTCCAGCCGCCCCTTGCAGGGTTGCGAATGTTCTACGATACGAATGGAATGTTATATTCTTGGTGATTCCGGCAGAACGAATCCATTCCTTCATGGGAACCTGGGTCCAGCACCTTTTCAGACCTTTGAATACCAAACCCTTCTTCTCAGGTGAGTATTCTATCAGCTTCAGGGCTTCATCACTAATGGGGATGATGTCTTCCGTCTTTGTCTTCTGTGTGATGGTGTGTACACATTTTCCTCCTGCTGCAAAATCAACAATTTCCTCCCAGCAGAGAGTAAGTATGTCACTGAGTCTCAAACTGGTCAGGCACGAAAAGAGGGAAGCGGTTTTTAGAACTGGTATCTTGCATGGTGTTTCAGCCAGACAGTACAAATCCTCTACACTCAGATAGTCCTTTACCACATCTTCCGGTTCAATCTTTTCCAGAAAATCATTTATGTTTGACTTGATCAGCCGATTGCGGTAGAGAATCTTCAGGAATCCTCTGAATGTGGACCAGTAGCCGGACGCTGAGTTTTGTGTAATATATCCATCCCGTTTTAGCTGTCTGGCATTGAGCAGATATTCACGAAACTTGTTGCACAGCTCCACATCAATTTCTTCGAAAGTACATTTGCCATGTACGAAGTTATAGAAGTGCTGATAAACGAATTCCCATTTCTGGTCGTGCTTGGGAAGTTGCTTACGGTAGTATTCTAGAAAATCTGCCTTATATTTCCTCTTGTCGAAGAAATCATAGCGTTCGTTTACGATAGATTCAAAGCGACGGCATCGGATGGCTTCTGCTTTCTCTGACATGGTTGCATTGAAGTCACGTTCCCGCTGATTCTTCGGATTTGCATAGATATAAATGTTCAAACCTTCGTGACGGATAGTTTTCATTGTTTCCTGGTCACGGTAGCCCGGATAATAGTCCAAATAGAAGGAAAGCATACCATTTTTTAACGGGCGGGTTCTCAAAGTTACAGTTTTACATTCTGACATAGTTACAAATGTTATTAGTTGACTTAATTTTTGCGGTGAAGATGCACAATGACTTTATGCAGACCGCATTCAGCATAAAATCATTTTCCAGTCTGTATATCTGTCTGTACAGATTCATTATCTGGCGCCCATAATGTGGTCAAATTCCACTTTCAGGAATCTCACAAAGCGCCCTTTCTTCTCCCGTTTTATTTCGTGGAATTGCAGAATGCCGTAAACTGAATCCCGTGTGAGACTATACTTCTTCATGGCTTCCTGCACGGTATAATATTCTGAAGAATCATCTTCGGTTGTCTTCTTGGACAGATCGAAGTGAAGTTTTGAGTAGAATATCTGGCCGTGCTCTTTCTTTGAAGGGATGTTGTTGCGGTAAACATGTGAACGGATGGCTACACGTGTCATCCCATAGTTTTTCTCGATTTCTTCCGGAGTGTACCATTCTGTCAAGGCGTCATCCGTCTTATATTTGGCAAATGCCGCATCTATGTGCTTTTTACTGTAATAATTGAACTGGCGGATTCTGACCTTGGGAACATTGTTTTGCCGGGTATAGGTCCACACCCATTTGGCGTTGACTTTGTACTTTTCCGCAATCTGTTCAGCTGTATAATACTCGGTAACGTCAAATTCATCTTTTGGTCTGAGAACTTCATAAGGTTTTGTTTTCAGCATCAGTTCGATGTCGGTTCTTCTGATGAGCGACATTCTTGAACTTAACCTTGATGCACGAAGTTTGTCCTCCTTTACCAGTTTATAGACATACTGGCGAGAAACGCCCATTAGTTTGGCTGCTTGAGAAAAGGTAAAGTATTCCTGGCTCTCCAGTTTGTTCTTTACCTCCATCATTTCCTGAAATTCGCGCATTTCCATTCTACGTTCCTTCATCCGGTGTTTATAACCTCTTTTGGAACATTGCGGACTACAATAATTGGTAGTGGTCTTTTTTGCCATGAAAGGCTTGCCGCACCACTGGCAGATTCTTTTTACTTCCATTTTTGTTATTCTCCATATTTTAGTGAAACATGAGCTTTTTACAGCTCGGATTATTTCCCTTTTTGTCTACTCACGTAAACCATTGTCAACACACGTCAACAAATGCGTCAGTGTGACATCGGGCAAAAGCCCTTAATTGTTCCGCGGTAGAAATACGGTAGAAAAATATGGTGAACAACAGTATCCAACTGTTTATAGCTGGATTTTTGGCAAATAAAAAAGCCGCTGAAAATCAGCGACTTCATTATAGTTGGTTCTA
>ERZ827440.1226-NODE-1226-length-29691-cov-5.566709_pt1 | contig 29691 bp, 27 predicted proteins | sample MGYA00519774_ERZ827440 | MGnify/ENA primary metagenome ERZ827440 (study PRJEB31778, sample SAMEA3449302) | human gut metagenome | biome: human gut; feature: human-associated habitat; material: faeces | place: United Kingdom | collected 2010/2012 ... | reverse complement strand
CAAACTCCGCGCAGCGGAAAGAAAAAGGCTATGCACGTTTCGGGAAGTACCCTGTTTGCACCGCAAACACTTTCCGCACTACGCAACTCGAATCAAAAAGCACTACAAGAACAATCGCCGCATCTGCCGGTGCGGCGTCATTATAGATATATTATGTAAAAGCATTAAAAGAAAGGATCTTTCCCATGGAAACAATAGCACAGTTTTTCCAGGACATCAACCCGTGGGGAGCGACCGGAGCGATAGGTACGTTCTGGGCAATAGTCCCTCCCATTGTCGCGATAGCGCTTGCGCTGATAACAAAGGAAGTTTACATCTCCCTTTTCGTCGGCGTTGCGGTAGGCGCGCTTCTTTACAATCCCGCCAAGATATTTGAGACTATCTTCGGCATTATGGGAGACAGCATAGGCGGCAACGTCAATATATGTATCTTCCTTGTATTTTTAGGCATAATCGTTGCGCTTGTCACCAAGTCCGGTGCGTCAAAGGCATACGGCAATTGGGCGGCGCGGGCGATAAAATCCAAGCGCGGCGCGCTTTATGCAACGTCGGGGCTCGGAGTGCTTATCTTTGTTGACGACTATTTCAACTGCCTTACCGTCGGCACGGTTATGTCCCCCGTTACGGACAGACACAAGATCTCCCGCGCAAAACTTGCGTACATCATCGACGCAACGGCGGCTCCCGTATGTATAATCGCACCCATTTCAAGCTGGGCGGCGGCGGTAAGTTCTTCTCTTCCCGATGGCACTGACGTTGACGGTTTCAGCCTGTTTTTGCACACCATTCCGTTCAACTTCTATGCGCTGCTTACCATTCTGATGATAATTCTGATGATAGCGCTGAACTTCGATTTCGGGCCGATGAAAAAAGCGGAAATTGCGCAGAATCCCCCGCTCAAAGTGCTTGACGAGACCGAGACCGCAGAGAAAAAGACAAAGGGCAAGGTTATCGACCTTATCCTTCCCATCGCGGTGCTCATTGTTACCTGCATTGCGGCAATGCTTTACACAGGCGGCATTTTTGACAAGACAAAATCTTACACGGCGGAAGCGGGAACTTCTTACACGATTTCCGACGACGCACCCATTTCCGTATACGTAAGCATTCCCGAACAGGGCGAAAACACGTCCGAAAGCACTTATGCGGACATCAAGGGTCTGTTCGCAAACGGTCTTACCGCGAAAGGCGCAATGGATCTCGGTACGCTTTCTTCCGATATGCTGGAAGACGGTAAAATAACGGGCGAAGACGGTGCAACAGTAACGCTTCCCGCAGATTTCGAGATAGCGGACACCGACGCATACATCGACGCGATGATAGCTTACTACGAAACGCAGGGCTACACGGATCTGACAAAAGAGAAGCTCGGCATTGTTGACGGCACGGTGATCTCCGTCAAACTGACGGCTGACGCGGAAGCCACGATAGCAAAAGGCACGGCTGTAACCGTGGGCAAAGCGGACATTTCGACATGGGAACTGCTCACGTCCTCTTTCGGCGACTGCAACTCTTCCCTTTCGCTCGTTCTCGGTTCTATCATAACCATACTTTTCATTTTCGTTCTTTATATGTCCCGCCGCATTCTCACCTACAAGCAGTTTGCGGACAGCATAGTTGACGGCTTCAAAGCCATGGTTCCCGCCATTGCCATCCTTGCGCTTGCGTGGACGCTCGGCGGAATCTGCAACAACGGCTACCTCAACGCGGGTCAGTTTGTAAAGACCGTTGTTGAAACTTACAGCATTCCCATATCCATTCTTCCCGCGATATTCTTCCTTATCTCCGTAGGTCTTGCGTTCGCAACGGGAACTTCGTGGGGTACGTTCGGAATACTTATCCCGATAATCTTCACCGTTCTTAACGGCACGATAGACTTCTCAACCGACCACGGCTTTGAGCAGCTCGCGTTCGTTATCTCCGCGGTTCTTGCGGGTGCTGTATGCGGCGACCACATCTCGCCCATTTCGGACACGACGATACTTTCCTCCACAGGTGCGCGTTGCAACCACCTCGAACACGTTTCGACGCAGATCCCGTATGCCATGGTCGTTGCGGGTTCGTGCCTTGTGGGCTACGTTCTCGGCGGCGTGCTGGACAACGGATATATCGGTCTTGCCATCGGCGCGGCGGTACTGCTTGTTGCCATTGCGGTTCTCTACTTCTGCAACAGAAGCAAACAGCCCGTGCTTGTAACGGCTGACGGTGCGGCGGAAGCGGACGCGCAGAGCGACGCAGAAACGGCAGACACAGTTACTGCCGACGTTGCTGCGGAAACCGAGACCGTAACGACCGAAACGGCTGCCGCCACGGAAGAAGCTCCCGCGCCCGAAACGGAGACCGAAACGGTTGAGACCGTTGAGGAAACCGTACAGGAAAGCGACGAGCAGTAAACAGAATATTACAAACCAAATCCCGCCCCTGCACAGCAGGAGCGGGATTTTTTGTATAAGATAGCCTTAATCTTCAAGCATATCGTCTGACACAGCCTAACCTAATCGCGCAAACAACCTATCGGAACAACATAAACGCCATCGGGACGTTTATATCCGTATTGAGTGCCAGTTATCACAATCTTCAAATCAGGCGCACGGAGCAAACATTGTTTTTCCGTTTTGTTGTACTCTTCAACAAGTTTTTCTATCTCGTTAAGATGTTTTGCACCTTCATCTATTTCGGAACTGCCGAGTTTGAACTCTATAAGCGCATATTTGCCGTCCCTCAAATGAAGAACGCAATCCGCTTCAAGCCCATAGCGGTCTCTGTAATACGAAACGCGCCCACCCAACGCATTTGAGTAGATTTTCAAATCGCGTATGCAGAGCGTCTCAAAAATAAATCCGAACGTTTTCAGATCAAGATTAAAATAGTCGGGTTCCACACCGAGAGCCGAAACCACAAGCGACGGGTCAACAAATTCGCGTTTATTGCCAGACTGTATGGAACTTTTTGACCTTATGGCGGGACACCAAGCCTCAATGTCTTGTATTACAAACAGTTTTTTCAGCGCCGCGACATATTCGTAAAACGTAGTTTCTCCTATATCGGTATTCGCCCTTATATCCCGCAAAATCGAGGTATTGGCGGCGGTTGTCGAAATATTTCTTGCATAAGAGCGCAAAAGAAGCGTCGTCACCGTTTCATCGCGCGTTTTTCCGTCTATGTTTGAAATATCTTCCCTGCACAGTCCCTCAAAATAACTTTGAGCGACAAGCAATTTCGATTTATCACTGTTTTTGAAAAGTGCGGACGGCCAACCGCCGCGGCAAGCGGCGAATATAAGTTCGTCAATGGAAAGTTCCGTTTGGCAGCCGTCATCCAACGCTTTTTCATCGCGAAACAGCGCAGACAAAGAAATACTGCCGTTTGATTCGCCTGTTTCAAAAAGGCTCATCGGATACATATTCAGAGTGTCGATTCGCCCCGTTCCGGTATGCATTATCGAAGTCTTGTCTATCGAATTTGAACCCGTAAGAATATAAAGTCCCGATTCGTTTCTTCTGTCTACGGAAACTCTGACGGCATCCCAAAGATTCGGCGCTATCTGCCATTCGTCGATAAGTCTCGGATTTTCGCCTATCAAAAGATTGGACGGTTTTATCTTTGCCGTTTCCAGATACATTTCCCTTTTATCGGGATCTTGCATTTCTATATAACTTTTCGCAAACTGTTTTGCCGTTGTGGTTTTTCCGCACCATTTCGGTCCGATAATGTGCACCGCACCGAAAGTTTCAAGTTTCAGTTTGAGATTTTCGTCGCAAGTACGCTTAATATAGCCGTTCGACATTCAAAATCAACACCTTTCAAAAGTATTATAACCTTTTTTTTTGAAAAAGTCAATAGGCGGCGAAGACATTTGGGGTATTTCGACGAAGGATTTTGAGGTATTTCGGCGAAGGATTTTGAGGCATTTCGGCGAAGGATTTTGAGGCATTTCGGCGAAGACATTTGCGGTACAAAATAAACTGCGACCCGAATCGCACGAAAATTCAACTTCTTCTCCGACGAAAATATGCGGCTTGAACAGAAAACAGACGGCTGAAACACAGTCCGAGTTTTCGGCATCAGCCGACGCGCGCCCTTGATGTCTATGTTTTAGAAATGCGCGGCGAGAACGCAAATAAAAGTCCCCCGGGCAGACATTTTCCGTCTGCTCGGGGGACTTTTATGTATTTAAAAAAAATGTTGGCTCCGTTTTCGGCCGAATATACCTTGTTCAGGTCAAACATCATCAACCTGATTCTTTATCTTCATATTTATATATCCTTTTGTTTACCCTTACGCTCTTTGACAATTCCGACATAATAAAGGACGAGAAAGACCGCGACGGCGGCGGCGTAAATAAACGAGGGCACGGTCTGCCACGTAAAATCAACGCCGAAAAGGATAACCCGGAACAGGTAGTAAAAGAACATAACAAAGTCCGCAAGCACGGGCACGGCGATAACGGCAGGCAACCACGCGGAGCGCATTTTGACGCCCTTTGCGCCGAAGAAATACAGCAGCAGCAAAACCGCGGAAGCGAGCAGCAGAGGAAAACTGCCTGTCATACCGAGCAGTAAAAACATGGTGGCTACAAAGTTCGCACCCGGAATAAAGAATGTTGTGCTGACAAAAGAAAGCATAACGAGCGAGCCGACGGAAGCGACTATCGCCCACCATGAAAGATATCGGAGAATGTTGTCTGTTTTGGACATGATATATCCCCTTTCATTATCTGTGAAGCAATTTGTGCATAGGCTGCAAAAAACCTATCTGTTTGGGAGTGCAATAAGCGCTGCGCCGTTAACCTATGCTGAGACCGCCGAAATACTTGTTGTATTCTTCATCGGTCAGATACAGCGTGCTTTTCAGGTTTGCAAGCACCTGCGCAATGCGGCTGCCGCAGTAACTGAGACCGCCCAGCCCCTCGATTGAACCGCTGTCGCTTACGGTGCGGCGAAGCACATCGACTTCGTATTTCCAGTTGTCGAACGAAAGGGACCACCGTTCGCAATGGCGCTGCATTTCGGGAAGAGATTCTTCATAAAGGGCGTTTATCTTTGCAAGCACAGTATCTGCGGAAAGCGCCGACGAAAACAGTTCGGACATACGCGAAAGATACAAAGCGCGGCAGTCGGGATTTTTCAGCAGATTTCGGATAAGAGTGTTGCTGATAAAGTGATATCCGCTTTCGACGGTGCGCGCAACGGAATCTCCGAGTTCACGGAACGCGTAATCCTGGTCGTAGAATATCCACCGCCACTTGCCGTCCGAGCCCTCGGCATCGCTCTTGTAATACTTGATATTGTGCAGGTCGTAGTTGCCGCTGTAAGCCTGAAAAATCTTGAAATCTATGTAATTCTGAATATCTATCCGAGAGCAGACGTAATCATAATTTTCTTTGAGCGTCATGTCGTGCGTCTCTACAAAATATATCAGCGACGCATAGCCTTCGTCAGTATCGCCCATAATGACTTCACCGTTGCGGTAAAGCATGGTGAAAGAATCGGGACCGTAATTCTCATGCTGCGCAAGGAAGTTCTCGTCAACCTTTTCACGGATATAGTAAACGCCCCAATACTGTCCGTTCAGATAAAGCACGCAGGCGCGGTATGCCTGTGAAAGCAAGGTGCTGGAACTGTCCGTGACAAGCGATGTAAACAGTTCGTCGCGAAAGCGTGAACGGTAACTATCCTGCGAACCGCAGCGCAAAACAAGCGCGTCAAAAACCGACATATCCGAATACTGCTCAAACATTTTGTAATGCAGTTCGGACGTTCCGTATTTCTTCTTAAATTTTATCTGAAACGGCTTCTGGTCGTATGCTCTGCCGTAGTTGCCGAACATTTTTATGCCGCAGTCAAGCGAAAACCCGTCTTCCCCGTCCGCAAAAAACGCTACATGCGCGTCGCGCTCCCAGTCCTGCCAGAAATTTGCGCCTTTATGCGGAAACTCGTATGTGTAACCCGGACCGTCGGCGTAAATGCCCGTGTAATAATCAAAAAGGTCGTCGGGGTCTGCCGAAAGACTGATAACGGGCAGCGTGTGATTTTCGTTGACGATGTAACTCAACGTCACCACCGCGGACGGCAGTTTTCCTTTTTCGTATGCCACAGCCTTGACAACGGTAGTCTTGTCCAGCGTCAGTTCGCCGAGGTACTGCGTGCTTGTATATGTCGGCTCGGTGCAGTCGGTCGTATAGTAAACCGTCGCGTCGCCGAAAGCGGACAACGCGACTTTGACGTTCGCTACATTGTTGTAAACGCCCTCCGCCGTGTCGGTAAAGGGTGCTGACGAAACCTGTCTTATACCCATACCGTTGACATAGCCGGGCGTGGGCTGGCTCAAATTGTAGAAGCCGTTGCCGAGACTTGAACGGCCGAACGAATAACCTGCCCTGATATTTGAGAAGTATACGCAGTCTACAACAGTCCCGTTCTTTGAAAGGAACAGTTCTTCGCCGTCGTTGTCTATCTTGTAATTCGCATGGATATAACTCGACGTCGAAAGCGTTTCGTCGCCCGAACACATAACAAGAGCGTATTCGCCGGGGCGAAGCGTCCGCTGCGGCAGCGTGAACGCGCCGAGATCGGAGAGTTCTTTTGAAAGAGTATATTCGGAAAGGTCTATATCCGCGTCGGAAGCGTTGTAAAGTTCTATCCAGTCGTAATATCTGCCGCCGTTATGCGCGCAGTATTTCTCGTTGCCGACCATGACCTCGTTGATAATAAGACCGCTCGGCATTTTCAGCGTTTCGGCATATTTTTCATAGCCGTCAACCGTATTTGCAAAGCCGGGAGTCTGCCACGGCGTTGCGGTAAAGTTGCCGTTTTCGTCGTCGGCGTAGGACTCATTCGTCGCAACGCCGGAATATTCCACATGGTCAACTATCCCGCCGTCGGGACGCGCAAGCACCACTGTTCCGCTCTTTGAAGACAGCACAAAATCGGCGTGTATCTCGTCGCCCTTTTCAACGTCTCTGCCCGAGCAGAAAACATATATGTAACCTCCCGATTCGACCGTCACATCGGGGAACGACCATGCATAAGGCTCTTCCGAACTGTCGGAAAGTTTGTAGCCTTTCAGATTGACTTCCGTATCCGACGTGTTGTGAAGTTCTATCCAGTCGGACGTCTCACCGAAAGAATCGGTAAGCCCGATATGGTTTTTCGGAGCTATTTCGCTTATCTTTATCGGGTCGCCGTCCACATAAAGCGACGCAAGGTAATTCGCCCTGCCCTCTTCCGTGTTCGGGAAAAGCGGAGTCGGGTCGCCGCCGATCTCAAAGGAAGAACCCTCTTTGACGCGGTACATCGTCTTGCCTCTGTCCAACGTCTCGGTTTTAAGAGCATCTATCGTTTTGCCCGAAGACGCCAAAAGCGTCAGTTCCTCGCCACCCTTTTTGGAAAGACGGAACGTGGCGTAAACTTCGCCCACTCTGCCCGAGTCTCCCGCTCTGCCCGCGCAGAACACAAGCGCGTACCCTTTTGCGGGGATCACCGTTCCGCTCGGTATCGTCCACACCGCAGCGGCGGAATCAAGCCCGAAACCGAAGCCCGAAACGTCAACCGCTTCGTCGGTCGGGTTGCAAAGTTCTATCCAATCGTAAAATTCACCGTCGGGCGCGGGCACGCTCGAAGAATTCGAAGTCATTATTTCGCTGATGTAAACGCGGCTGCCGGTAACGGTCTTTCTCGTCAGAACAGATGCGCACAGCGTAAAAATCACACACACCGCAATAAACGCGGCAAACGCGCCGATTATCGGGACAAAACGCTTTTTGACGTTTTCGTCCGCACCGCCCGCATTGAGTTCGCTGCCCGAAAACGCGGGGAACGTTTTTGATTTATTCTTATCTCTCGAACCGCTTTCTTGATTAGCGGGCTTTCTGTTTTGAGCCGTTTTTTCGACTGCGGTCGGAGCATGGTTTCGCCTATTCTTTACTGGGCTGTCCGTTTTCTTTGCCGTAGGTCTGTCCCCCGAGGGTCTTTTGACGGGTTTTTCCGCTCTCTGCGCAGGCTTATCCGCAACAGGTTTTGCGACGGGCTTTTCCGCTTTGGGCGCAGGCTTATCCGCAACAGGTTTTGCGACAGGCTTTTCCGCTTTGGGCGCGGCAGACTTATCCGCAACAGGCTTTGCTATGTGCTTTTCCTCTCTCTGCGCAGATCTTACGGCAGTTTCGGACTGCCGCACGGCTATGCGGCGGCGGGTCGGACGTGATTCTTCATCGTCCTCGTCGTCGTATTCGTCGTCCTCCGCGACTTCCGCCGCTTCGCGCTCGGCACGTTTTTTCGCAAGGCGTTCACGCAGAGACAGAGAGGAAGTTTCGTCCTCTTCATCCTCGTCGTATTCGTCGTCCTCCGCGGCTTCCGCCGCTTCGCGCTCGGCACGTCTTTTCGCAAGGCGTTCACGCAGAGACAGAGAGAAAGTTTCGTTCTCTTTGTCTTCATCTGTTTCCTCTTCTGCGGCTTTTTGCGCGGCTCTGCTTTTGGCGAAACGTTCACGGAAAGACGGACGCGGCGCGCGGTCTTTCTCCTCGTGATCTTCATATTCATCGTCTTCGTCAAATGCCGCCTGCTCCGCAGCGTTTGAGGCTTCCGTCTCCGCTCTTCTTTTTGCGAGGCGTTCGCGAAAAGACAGCTTTTCCTCGGGATAGTCGTCGTCTCCGTCGTCAACTTCGAAATCGGAATAGCCGTAACCGTCGGAAGTCGGCGTTTCGTCCTCCTCCTCCGCAAGAGGAAAGTCTTCTATGGGGGTTTCCGCGGGACGGAATGAAAATTTGGGTTTGTTATCTTGTGTGTCGTGGTTCTTGTTTTCGTTTTCCAATGCGATGTCCTCAGAGTAAAAATATGTTGCGTTCGCCGCGTTGCGGCAACTTTCGTTTGATCCTTTTCTGTGCCGAAAGCCTTATCAGACGTTCTGCGTTATGACGGGCAGAGCCGCCATGCGGAGTTCCGTTGCGCCGTAAGGTATAAAACGGAGCATCTCCTTTTTGTCGGAAGCCGCGACGGCAAGCGGTTTTCTGACAGCCGCGCCGTCTTTTATGCCCCACTGTATGCGTTTGCCGCAGCAGAACATTTCGACTGCGGGCGTAGCCGACGAGAAAGGGAACGATGTCAGCGGCTTATCCTCAAACGTGACGGATTTCGAAAATCTGTCCTTGTCCTCGGCAAGCACGGCAAAGTTCCAGCCGCCGCTTGCGGAAAGTTCGTATTCGCTGTAAGGATAAGTGTTGCCCTCGGTATAAGCCTTGTCCGCCGCTACGGGCACGGCATAGTAAAGCGCGCCTCGGCTGACGATATAAAGGTCGTCGGGCAGTCTGTTCAATCTGAATTTGTCGTTCGTGTCAAGGCTGAAAACGGTCGAGTCCGTCCATGTGCCTTTGAACGTGTAAAACTCGCTCTTGCGCGGCATAAGCATCTCCGAGCCCGAGCCTATTTTCATATTTTCCGTCCAACCGGGAATGCGGACGCCCAGCGTAAACGTGACGGGAGAAGAAACCGTAACGGTTATTTTTGAAGTGTTGCGGAACGGATATTCGCCGCCGACCTCAACTTTTACGTTCGCGCCGTCTATCGTTGTTTCAAGCGTTGCGGGCGCAAGCGAAGAAATATATATGCCGTTTTCGTGTTTGAGAAACCAAACGCCGCAAAATGCGGCATAGCCTTTGCAGAATGCTGCGACGGAGCATTTTTTGCCGTTTCCGAGCCCGAACAGTCCCGCTCTTTTGTCCGCGGTCGAAAACGGGTGTTCGCCGTCCGCGACGCACTGTATCTGATTGACGAGCTGCACGCGCTGTTTTGCCCACATATCCGCGGAAAACGCGGCGGGATAAGCGTTGTATGCCAAGCGTTCGAGCCTGTCCGCGATGGCCACCGAACCCGACGTTTTGAGCAGCGCGGCAAGCGCCGACATATATTCGCAGAGCGCGTCCGTGTCAAGTCCTCTCGATGCGCTTTTGCCGCCGAGACGGCTGTCGCCCGTTATCATGCCTATCGCCGAGCCGTGGAAACGCTCAAGCGTGTATATCATCTCAAACGCGCGGTCAACGTAACTTTCGTCGCCGTAAAAATCGGCAAGCGCGGCGGCGGTCTTGACCGCCTGAATATTGTTGTGTATGTCAGTTAAAAACGACGCAGGCAGGTCGGAAGCGGCGACGTGGGCATAGTCCCAGCCATCGAAAAATCCGAGCCAGTCAAAGCCCATGCACGCAAGTTTTTTTGCAAGCCGACGCAGGGAGCGGTCTTCCGTTTTTTCTGTTTCCCTCGCTATCGGACGGAGCGCGTCCGCCCAGCAAAGCGACGCTTTCTCGGAAAGAACGTGCGTGTCCGTATAAACATCGAGTTCTTTGAGCGCGGCAAGTATATATCCGTCAACCTCGCCGTTGCCGCTTGCCTCCGCATAGTCGCAGAGTGCGTTCAGCAAAACAAAAATAGACGCGATATCGAATTTTTCGTTTCTGCCTTTCGGAATGAACCCGTTTTTGTTGTTTTCAAGCAGTTTTTTGATATAAAGTCCCGCGCGCTCCTGCATTTCGATGTCGGAGATGAGCCACGCCGTGGGCACAAAGCCCGAAAGCCAAAGCGGAAGACTGTCATAATCGCCGCTGTTGCCGCCGAGCCAGCGGGATTCTTTCACCTCAGGCAAAATGCGGTCAAGATTGCCCAAAAGCCCGTCCGCCTGCAAGCGCAGGTTTGCCGCCTGCCAGCCGCCGGGGGTCACCTGCGACGCGGAATAAGACGTTGTGATTATTCTTTCGGAGATCATATTTTCTGCTCCTTATATTTCGGTTTCGGAAAAACGCGAAACGCTTTATCCGAAATACTTGTCAAATTCTTCCTGTGAAAGCCCAAACCATGCTTTTATCTCGGGCAGCATGAACGCTTTTCTGTCCTTTATATACGTTCTGACCTTTTCGACTTCTTTTTCCCAGCCCGCATACGATTTGTCCCAGCGTTCGCATTCGCGCTTCATGTCGGGTTCTATCTTATCCACTATGCTTTGCAGGTGCGCCAGAGCGACTTCTTCGCTGAACGTATTTTTAATATGGTAGGACATTCGCTCCAAAAACAGCGTTCGGAAGTCGGGATTGTCAAGCAGGTTGCCGATAAGCGCGTTTATCTTTGCAAAGCCGTATTCCGCCTGCCCGCGTTTGCGCAGGTAAAAATCAAGCGGTGTGTCGTAATAAAAGCCCCAGTCGAGGTCGTAGTATATCCAATGCCAGCGCGTGTCGTCGCTTGCGGTGTTGCGGAACCACTTTGCGTTGCCGTTGTCCTGGTTGCCCGAATAGTATTCGCCTATCGTAAAATCTATAAGGCTGACAAAATCTATCCGTTCTTCCGCATATTTGTAGTTTTCAGCGTTGCGCATATCGTGCGTTTCCACAAATTCGCGCAGTTTCTGAAATTCCTCCCGCGAACCGTAAATCACAGCCTCGCTGCCCACAAGCAGGTCGGTGTTCTCCTCGGCGGCGTTCAGATGTTTGGCAACGTAATCCGAATTGACCTTTTCGCGGAAATAGTAGATGCCGAAATACTCGCCGTTGACATAGAGGTTGCAGGGCTTATAAGCCTGAACGTAAAGATTTTCCGAATGACTTTTGAGCAGGCTTGTGAAAAACTCGTCGCGCAGCATTGCGTGAGCATAATCCTGCGAACCCGCACGAAGCACCAGCGCCTTAAAACTTTTTACCGTGTCAAGTTCGTCAAAAACGGGATACACAAGTTCGCTTTGCCCGTACATATCCCTGAATTTGAGTTGGAACGACTTTTTATCGTCCGCGCGCGAATATGCGCCGAAAATGCGTATGCCGCAGTCTATCGAAAAGCCGTCGCCGTTCTCAAAAAACTCCGCCGTGCATTCTTTTTCCCACGGTTTCCAGAAGTTCGCGCCCAGATACGGAAATTCGGACGAAGCGTTGTAGCCCGTCGCATAAATTCCGCTTTCGTTGCTGTAAAGGTCGTCCCTGTCCACGCAAAGAGTCATAACGGGCAGCGTGTTGTTCTCACCCACGATGTAAGTCGCCGCCGCCGCCGTTGACCTTATTTTTCCCGCGGAGTACGAGACTGCGCGAACGGACTTCGTCTCCGCAAGTTCAAAAGGGGCTGTATATTTTTTGGAATAAACGGTCGGGTCGGAACCGTCAAGCGTGTAATAAATATCGCCCTCGCCAGATATCGTGACCGTCACAGCCGCATCGTAAACGCCCGATTTCGTTTCTATCACGGGCTCGGAAGCAACCGCGTAACAAAGGCTGTCGCCGTCCGTATATCTCGGAGACGGTGCGGTATTCGTCCAAAAGCCCGCTCTGTCGGAAGCGCGGGTCAGGCTCTGACCTATCTTCGTGCCTTTGAGACACACGCCGTCACAGAGTTCGCCGTTTTTGAACAGATATACCTGTTCGTCGCCGTTTATCTTGAAATTCGCGTGATAATATTCGCTGTTCGAAAGGCGTTCGCTGCCCGAACAGATAATAACGAACGATTCGCCCGCGCCGAGTTTTTTCTCTGGCAGCCGCCACATATCCGTCGTTGCCGCGTCGTTCGAAAGGCAGTAATCTGAAAGTTCGATTTCGGAGGACGATGTGTTTTTCAGCTCGACCCAATCGTAGTATCTGCCGCCGTTCTGCGGAATATATCCTCCGTTTTTCGGATTTTTGGACATCGCTTCGTATATCACAAGCCCGTCCTTGCCCTTGTCAAGCAATTTGCCGACGCTCGCAAAGCCTTTTTCGTCGTTTTCAAAACCGGGAGTCGGAGAAAACGTTTCGGCATAAGCGCCGCTGCCGTCTCTGGAATACGACGCATCGGGGGACAGCGTTTTTATCTCGACCGAATCAATTATTCTGCCCTGTATATCGGAGACCGTGACGCAGATATTGTTTGTTTTCAGCGTAAAATTCGTGTGAAGTTCTCCCGTTGTTTCGGAAATATCCTTGCCCGAGCAGTAAACGAGAAGCGTTTCGCCCGCGCCGAGAGTGACGGCGGGAAGCTGCCATTCATAAGGTGCGGAAAGGCTCGAACCGAGCGAATAATAGTTCAGGTTCACGGCGGAAGAAGAGATGTTTTTCAGTTCTATCCAATCGTTTCTGTCGCTGTCTTCGTCCGTTATGCCCACGGTGTTTTTGCATTGAACTTCGTTTATGACTACCGTTTTTGTTCCGTCCGTGTTTTTGCGTGACGCTTCAAGCGCCGCATAGCCCTCGTCTGTGTTCGGCTGTCCCGGCGTGGGTCTGCCGCTTACAGTCCACGCGCCCGCGTCGTAAGACGTTCTCTCCATAACGGAATTGGACGTCATTTTTTCGGTGGTGACGGAATCGAGCGAAGTGCCGTCCGCGTTTTTGAGCACAAGCGTTTCGCCGCCCGCCTTGGAAAGGTTGAACGGTGCACACATATATTCGGAAAGATACGAATTGTTGCAGTAGACAAGCAAATACCCGCCCGCTTCTATCTCCGTGCCGTCGGGAAAAACAAGCGAATCGTTTGATTTGGACGATTTCTGCAAAACGAGCGCGTAGCCCGAAACGTTGACTTTTTTTGCGGAGTTGTTATACAGTTCCACCCAGTCCGCGGAAGAACCGTCGGGCGCAAGCAGCGTGCCCTTGTTCGAGGTCATCACCTCATTGATATAAACTTTTCCGATACCGGAGTCGGAACTCGTCTTGCCCGACATAAAATAATTTACAAGGCAGACGCCGCCGATAAGGCAGAGCATACCGACGAAAAGCATAAATATGGGAAAAACATGGCGTTTAGCCGAAAGGCGCGTATCGTTCGCCTTGATTTTTTTCTTTTTTGCCAAAAATATCCTCCTCCCGAAGCGTATCGAAACGGAATAACTGTCAAAAATACGGATTGAGGCGACTTGCGTCAAAACCGTTTCAGGGTTTTGCAAAAAAACGACCGAGCCGCCCGTCTCATTTTATAAAAAGAGAGGTAACAAAACAATGCCGCAGATTTCTTGCAGCGCACACACCTGTGTGCATAACGCGGAAAGCAAATGCTGTTTGCAGGACGTTCGCGTCGGAGGTTCCGATGCAAAAAAGGCGTGCCAAACCTGTTGTGACAGTTTCCGCGAAAAGACCGAGGGCTTTGCCAACGCCGCCTGCGCTTCATGCGCCTGCTCGGACAGTCACGTTGACTGCGCCGCCGACAGATGTATATTCAACGTCGAGGGCGTTTGCGAATCGGACAGAATAAACGTCGAGGGCGTCGGAGCGTGCAACTGCAACGACACCGAGTGCAAGACCTTCAAAAAGTAAGCAAATAAAACCGCACGGTCGGATCTTTCGGGGTTCGGCCGTGTTTGCTTTTCCGCAAAGTCCGTCCGCCGAAGAGGAATGCCGCCGGAACAATACTATCCGATTATATAATATATTGTATATTATCTTCTTGTAAGTATAACATTTTTTTACCGACAAGGCAAGAGGAATGTGTGAAAAAAACGTAAAATATAGACGCACAACGTCGTTTTGTGACGATTTTTGTGTCCTGAAGTATTTTTTTCGCCGCCGATTCGAATTTCTTTTGGTAATCATTGCATAAACTGAGTGAGCTTTTTTGGTAAAAACGCCGTTTATTTTTTTTCGCATTTTTTGCCTTGCGATATAAGAAAAAGTATGATATAATACAGTGAACGGTCGTATTAAAAACGACTCGAAAAATGTCAAAAAACAGGTTCTCCGACGCTCTGCCTTATGTCGGAGGGACGCTGAAAAAATTATTATTTTTCAAGGCAGAGAAAAGAGGACACTATGCTCGCACAAAGACCGCCGATGGGCTGGAACTCGTGGAACACTTTCGGAGAAAACATTTCCGAAGAACTCATTATGGGCATCGCAGACGCGATGGTTGAAAAGGGACTGCGCGACGCAGGATACGAATACATCGTTATCGACGACTGCTGGTCGCTTCGCGAAAGAGGCGAAGACGGCAGACTTGTCGCAGACCCGAAAAAATTCCCCCACGGTATGAAATACCTTGCGGACTACATTCACTCCAAAGGCATGAAATTCGGAATGTATTCCTGCGCCGGAACTCTGACCTGCGCGGGTTATCCGTCAAGCTTTGACCACGAATATCTCGATGCGCAGACCTTTGCGGATTTCGGCATCGACTTCCTTAAATACGACTTCTGCTACAAGCCCGAGACGTCCGACGGACCTCTGCTTTATTACAGAATGGGCATGGCACTCAAAGCCACCGGCAGAGAGATTCTTTTCTCCGCTTGCAACTGGGGCAGCGACAACGTATGGCAGTGGATTCGCTCCACCGGCGCGCATATGTACAGATCTACAGGCGACATCGTTGACCGTCCGAACTCGTTCCGCGACATCGCGTTCAGCCAGATCCCCATGCTCAGTCAGTCCGCGCCCGGCTGCTACAACGACACGGATATGCTTATCTGCGGTATGTACAACAAGGGCAACGTCGGCTTCGGCGGCTGCAATCAGGAACAGTATGATATGCACTTTGCTCTTTGGTGCATGATGGCGTCCCCGCTTATGATAGGCTGCGACATCAGAAACTGCGACGAGCACACGCTCGAACTCCTCAAAAACAAGGCTCTTATCGCCCTTGACCAGGACGAGGAAGCAAGACCGCCGTACACTCCGAACAGAAAGATCGAAGAAGTTCTTCTCCTGTTCAGACACCTTTCCGGCGGCGAATATGCGCTCGGCGTATTCAACTTTGCCGAGGGTTCCGCACGCAAGTACATCAATCTTTTCGAACTCGGTCTTACCGCAAACTGCGGCTACGGTCTTGAACTCACCGGCATGCTCGACGACGAAAAGATAACCGTTAAAGACAACTTCTACCTCGACCTGCCCGCAACGAGCTGCAAGGTTTACAGAGTAAAGCTTATAAAACTGTAAACCATGGCGACCTGCAAAAACTGCGGCAAGGAACTCGAAAACGACGAGATAGGCATATACAAACGTATGGTCAATCGCGGCGCAACGGAGTTTTTGTGCATAAAATGCCTTGCGGAATATTTCAAAATAAGCGAAGACCTTGTTCGCGAAAAGATAGAGCATTTCCGCAATATGGGCTGTACCCTGTTCGCGCAAAAGCCAAAGGATACGCCCGATAAAAAACAGGTATAAAAATTGCAGCCTTTCGCGGAGCGAAAACCGTTCCGTGAAAGGCTCTTTTTTCGGGCACAGTCGGCATACTCCGTCCGCCGGAATAAAATCAACGCATATTTTATGTAAAATTTTCCGCAAACCGCTTGACTTTTTTGCATTTTTAAGTATATAATGAAAGCAGATAAAGGAGGTAGGAAATATGAACAGACTTAATCTTGTACACAACATTGACATCGCGGATCTGATGAAGACCGTTGACGCCTGCAAGGGCGATGTTTTCCTCGAAACGGACGAGGGCGACGTGCTGAATCTTAAATCAAAATTCTGCCAGATAATGGGTATAGCCAATATCCTCAAAGGCGGCATTGTCGAGGGCGCATACATTCGCTGCCCGAACCCCGACGACGAGGCTCTTATGTTCCGTCTGAACCTCTACCACGAGGTGCCGAAAAAGGACGAGGAATAAGTCTTAACCCCACACAACGCAAAAAATCGGGGTTATCCCATCGCAAAAATACAACGCGCAGCAAACGTTTTTGCAATCAGCAATATTAAGTTGCGCATTTAATAAAAACATATACGGCAGAACCGCATTTCGGCGGCTCTGCCGTTTTTTTGTTCGCTTTGCGGGATAATATATTTATAACAATGATATTGACAAACACACCTATTGGGTGTATAATATATATGAGGTGATAAGTGTGAATGTCCGCGAAATGAGAAAAGCATTGGGAATTACGCAGTCCGAATTTGCGGTACGATATAATATTCCGTTCCGAACGATACAAAATTGGGAGACCGAGCAGCGCAAACCGCCCGAATATATACTTGATTTGTTGGAAAAGCGAATCAAAGAAGATGCCGTAAACAGGAGAACCGTCAAACTGCCCGAATATGACCCGAAAAAAGAAGACCTGCCGAAAAGAAGAGACTATATCGGGGCTGTTTCATGGCTTAAAGCGGTACGCGAACAAATGAACGAAGATGTTGTTTTTGCGTTGGACGAGGCGCTTATGTGTCAGGGGAATTTCGGCGGACACAGCGACGAATTTCTCGTATGGGTTTACGGTAACGATTCCTTGACACGCTTTAACGGGATCGTCGTTCTCGGCAACAAAATAAGTCCTTATTGCGTCGAACACAAAAACGGATTGTGCTATACGGATTTCAACAGAACCCTATCCGACGCACTTGCAAATGAACAGATCCTCGATATGCAGGGAATAACGGAAGCAATAAGCAAATACTATTATGCCAACGGCGACAGTTTCAACGGAATTTCCGTTCCGCCCGAATATCAGGACAGATTTGAAGCACTTGCAAAAGAAGCAGTTGCTTATTACGAATAAAAGGAGTTCGAAAAATGGATATTACGGCAGAAGAAAAACTGATGTACAGTATAATGAAAGCGATATATGAAAGCAATATTCCCGTAAGTTTCAAGGGTTCAATGGTATTAAGAGCCTGCCTGATAAACGGCGGATATACCGAAGAGACCAGACACACGGTTGACATTGACGCAAACTGGAACTCGGACACTCCGCCGACAACCGAACAGATGGCTGATTCGCTGCAAAAAGCAATAAGCAGATACAACGAATTTTTGACAGTCGGAATTTCAAGACCTTACGGAGAACGGCGTTCCGCAGGCTTTGAAATAAAAAACAGGGAGACGGACGAAATTCTTTTCACTATGGATATTGACGTAAACCGACCTGTGCCGCCGACGAAGATATATGAAATAGAATCTTTCCGTTTTTGCGGTGTAACGCTGTCTCAAATGACGGCAGATAAAATCTGTTCTATATCGTCAGACAGCATTTTTCGAAGAATCAAAGATGTAACGGACTTGTATTATATCTCAAAAATTACAAACCTTGATAAAACGGATATATTGAACACATTGAAAAACAGCGACAGAAAATTGGGGGATTTTCACGCTTTCCTAAACCGCGCAGACGAACTCAAACATTCTTATGACAAATTCCGCTTTGAGGGCAGAGTAACAAAACCGTCGTTTGAAACGGTTTACGGTGCCGTAAAAACTTTTATTGCAGACATTCTTCCCGATAGCGAAAAACAGGACTGAATTGAAAAGGCGTTACCGCAAAAATCCCGTATTCACGCAATATTGTATCCTTTCCGCACCGCAAAATATGACATTTGTTTTTAACCGCTTGACACCGTGTTTTTATTATGATATAATCATTCTGTTTGAACCGGCGGATTGAGGCGGCGCAACTTAAAAGTAATATCAATCGTTCGGGTACACTTGTCAAAAAGCAGGTGTGCCTGTACTTTTTTTGCGTCTTAACGCCTTATTTCACAGGCAAACAAAAACTCATACCGAGAAAGGAATTTGTTTTATGAAAAACAAAGATACTGGCAAAAACGTTTCATTTTGGGACAGAAAATTCCAATACACCAAAATGGGTTCGTCGCCCAAAACCGAAATCATCGCGGGTCTGACCACATTTCTTGCAATGGCATACATTCTTATTGTCAACGCGGGAATGTTTGCAACACTCGGCGTGGTATCGTTCGATGCCATGTATGTTACAACCGCACTTTCCGCAATCATCGGAACGGTGCTGATGGGACTTCTGTCCAATCTGCCGCTTGCGCAGGCGCCCGGTATGGGAATCAACGCATTCTTCGTATACACGGTTTGCCTGACGCTCGGTTTTTCTTACGCAAACGCGCTTGTATTCGTTCTCATCGACGGTCTTGTGTTCGTGCTGTTGACCGCCACGGGACTGAGAAAGATAATTTTTGACGCCGTCCCGCCCGTTGTTAAGGCGGCTATTCCCGCGGGTATCGGCTTGTTTATCGCGTTTTTGGGACTTCAAGACGCGAAGATAGTTATTCCCAGCACGTCAACAGGCGTTACGCTCGCATCGTTCAATCTTCTCGGCGACGCAAGCTGGGCGTCCGTTATGCCGCTTCTCGTCGCGGTTTTCTCGCTGCTGCTCATTGCGGTTCTTTCTTACAAAAAGATCAGGGGCGCTATCCTTTACGGAATCCTCGGCGGAACGGCTCTTTATTACGTTCTCGGCTTTACGGTCAACGGTTTCTACACCGGTTTCGCGGAAAACTTCTCGTTCAACCCGCTCAAACCGTTCGCTTCATTCGCAACAGAGTCTTTCGGCAAAGTATTCACGGAAGGATTTGACTTCTCCGCATACCTTAATACGGAAGGTCACACCGTCGGCGGTCTTGTGATACTCTTCATCACCACCTCTCTTGCTTTCTGTATGGTGGACATGTTCGACACGCTCGGAACGCTGTACGGCGCTTGCCGCGGCGGCAACCTGCTTGTTAAAAACGACAGGGGCGAACTTGAAGTTCCGAACATGAACAAGGCGATGATGGCGGACGCGCTTGCGACCTGCACCGGTTCCGTTCTCGGAACGTCCACCGTTACGACGTTCGTTGAATCCTCCGCTGGTGTTGCGGCAGGCGGAAAAACGGGTATCACCTCGCTTGTAACTTCGGGCGCTTTCGCGGTCGCTCTGTTCTTTGCGCCTATCGCAAAACTCATTCCCGCCTACGCTTACGGCGCGGCTCTGATATATGTCGGCGTGCTGATGATGGGCAGCGTTAAGGACATTGATTGGAAAGATGTTTCCGTCTCCGTTCCCGCGTTTCTCACAATAGCAATGATACCTTTCTCATACAACATATCTTACGGTATCGCGTTCGGTTTGATTTCATACGTTGTTATCAAACTTTTCTCCGGCAAAGTAAAAGAGATAAAGGCTGGCACTTGGGTCATCACATTGCTTTTCCTTGCAATGTTCTCCTTGACCCACTAATATAATTTGACTAACAAATACGGGCAGTAAAGAACTTGCGTTCTTTACTGCCCGATTTTTTATAAAAGTAAAAATGCCGATATTTATATTGTTATGCGGTGCAATCATTCACCCCATTTTGCGGCAAACAGATTCGACGACCCCGCAAAGCCGTTGTAATCGTAAAAGCCTACCGCCATGCGGGTATAAATGCTGTCAAGAAGATTTTCGCGGTGACCTTTTTTTGACTGCATCCACAGGTGCAGAACCATAAATTCGCCGCTGTTTTCCGTGCCCGCGCCCGCGCAGTTTTCACCCTCTGCGCGAAAATCGCCCTGTTTGTAATCGGTATTTTCATATATTGCGGTAAAGCAATCTCTTCCGTCAGGTCTTTTGTGCGGTCCCGCGCCGTAACCGTCTATCCACCAGCAAACATATTCTTCGGAGCGGATAACGCTCGGTTTATACAGTTTTTCGTCCCATTGCAGGGGCTTGCTGCCGTATCTGACACGTTCGTAATTCACGTTTTCGAATATTTCAAGCGCCTTGTCCCTGCCCCCGATAACAAGCGTATCGGACTTTTTGGCGACGTAATAAAATACCGCCATAGCGTCCGAAATATCAACGTCAATGTCGTCCGTCACTTCCGCATAAGGCAGGCGGTCTTCCGCAAGAAATTCTTTTTTGGCAACATGATAAAACAGCAGCATCGCGTCCGTTATATCCACCCTGCCGTTGCCGTCAACGTCACCCACATATTCGGCATTTTTGTCGGTTATTCTGAACTCGCCGAGGGCATCGCAACCCACTTCAAAACCGCCGTTGCAGAGGGTCGAATAAAGGTCGATGACATCGCGGTTTTCGTCAACTCTGCGGAATCTTGCGCCGTCAGCGTTTATCGATTCAGGGACGGGCAGGAACACCCGTACCGTGCCCTGCGGCTTTACTTCAACGCCGTTTTTGACAAATGAGATCTCATAAAAAACGGACGCTTCGTTTTGTTTCAACACGCTTACTTTCAACTTCGCGCCCGCGCCGACCTCCGCAAAGACTCGCACGCCTGTTGCGGTGTCGTAATACTCCGAATAAGCGACAAACGGAATGCCGTTCGCCTTTGCATAATTTTCCGCAGAAGAGCCGCGCACGCCGAACATCGCTTTCAGACTGAAATCCCCGCCAAAAGCATTTTTGCCGATATCGGTCACGCTGTTCGGAACGGTCACTTCGCTGATATGCTGACAGTTCGCAAAAGCCTCCGCACCTACGGAAACAACTCCCTGCGGCAGATTCACAAAAGGTATCGCCCAGCATTGATAAAATGCCCCATCGCCTATCGTTTTAAGCCCGCTCGGAAGCGTAAGCGATTTAAGCGAACAGTTGTAAAACGCTTCTTTGCCTATCTCCGCAACGCCGTTCGGAATGTTCACATCCGTCAGCCCGTCGCACAGATAAAAAGCGTTTCCGCCTATCTTTGTCAAGCCCGACGGCAGCGCAACGTTTTTGAGCGATTTGCACCGCGAAAACATACTGTCCGAAAGTTCCGTGAGTTTTGTTGCGGACAGATCGGCGCGTTCAAGGTTTGTGCAGTTGCCGAACACATATCGCCCGAGCGTTTTAAACCCTTGCGGAAGCGTTACCGAGGTCAAAGAGGAGCAGTTTGAAAATGCGCTGCGCCCAATATTTTCAAGCCCCGACGGAAAATTGATGTTTTTCAACGCCGAGCAAAACGAAAAGGCTTCATCTCCGACGGAGACAAGACTTTCGGGAAGCGTCAGCGACATCAGCGACGAACACCGGAAAAACGCTCCCTCTCCGAGAGCGACAATACCGTTCGGCAGAGACACCTCCGTAACGGAAGAACACTCCGCAAACGCATCGTTTCCTATCTCCGTTATTCCCTCGGCAACAACAACTTTTTTGATACTCGAGCAGAACAGAAACGCCCTTTCGCCGACGGCAGCAACATTGTGTCCGTCGATTTCAGCGGGAATCGTGACCGTCTCGCCGGGTTCTTCGACCGTTCCCATTATAACGGCTTTGTCGTCCTCTTCTCTTAAATAATACTGCCAGCAGCCGTCCCCCGACGTGAATATCTCCGACTCGTCCCACGCCGCGGCGGAGAAAACCGAAAATGCGGAAAAGAGCGAAAGAAATACCGTCAGCGCCAACAGCGCCGCAACCGCTTTTTTCATACAAAACTCCCCTGTAATTTGTTCTATGACATAATGATACCACCGAACGCGGGTTTTGTCAACAATGCGATAAAAACATGTGTGGTTGAGTATTCAATAAATTCGTCGTTGCTGATTTTGTCCCTGTCTTTGTATCACAAACGCAAAACGGACGGCAAGGTTCTTTCCCCGCTGTCCGCTTATATTTTTCTTATATTTAATACTGCCAATCGCCCACAAAGAAGTTCGACGTGTAGTACCAGCCGTTCGAATGCTCGCATACCGCCACAGCCATCGCGGTATAGGACTCTGTCAAAATATTAGCCCTATGCCCCTCGCAAAAAACCGTACAGATTTTTTGCGAACAGCCATGCGCGTGTTGCGCAGCAACAATTTCGCGCGGCGTATTCAATCATTCCCGTGGAAACAGATACAGCCACATCATTTAATTATCACAAACGCAAAACGGACGGCAAGGTTATTTTCTCGCAGTCCGCTTATGTGTCTTTATTACATTTTAATACTGCCAATCGCCCACAAAGAAGTTCGACGTGTAGTACCAACCGTTCGAATGCTCGCATACCGCCACCGCCATTGCGGTATAGGACTCTGTCAAAATATTAGCCCTATGCCCCGGCGAATTCATCCAAATCTCCGAAACAAAATATGCCCCGCTCGCTTTCCACGATGCGCCCGCGCAGTTCTCGCCCCAGTATTGGAAACTGTATGCGTTATAGTCCGAGTTCTCAAAAATTGCAGTAAAGCAATCTCTCCCGTCGGGTCTTTTGTGCGGTCCCGCGCCGTCACCGTCAGCCTGATATCTTGCATACTCATGCGCTCTTATCATGCTTGCCGCATAAAGATTTTCATCCCATGAAAGCGGCGCCAAACCGTTCGCCGCACGCTCGGAATTTATCGTCTCAAAAATTTCAAGCGAAATATCGCGATTTTCTATAACAAGCGTATCGGACCTTTTGGCAACATAATAAAATATCGCCATCGCGTCCGAAATATCAACGGACGTATCGCCCGTGACCTCAACATAAGGAAGTCTGTCGCCCGGTAACTCCGCTTTTTTCGCCACATGATAAAAAACAAGCATCGCGTCCGTTATATCAACGCTTTTATTGCCGTCAGCATCGCCGCAATACGCACCTTTCAGATTGACGGGATCAACCTTCGAGTCCTCAATATTCACTTCGGCGGCAAATCCCGCAACGGATACGGAAAAAACCATAACAAGTGCGATAATCGCAGCAAGAACCTTTTTCATATAATTCATATACCCCCATTTTTCGGCAAACGCAAAAGCATTTTCGCCGAATATCTTCCCTCGGCGGCAACCCGCCGAACATATTCCAATATATGTTACCACTCCCCGCCGCGCTTGTCAACTCCGTTTCCGCATTTGACAAAATCATTCCTCATTTGCGTAAAACTCTGTCGCAAAAACCACCGTCATGCGTTGCATGGCGACGGTCACAGACAGATTATATATTTTCTGTTTGTTTTTGCCATTTATTCTTGTTTGTGCAAAAGAAATGCGGGAACAACAACAAAAATCTCAACAGCACTCTATCGTTCAGAATACTGACAGACAGCCCCCCTTTATTTTTGAGTTCAATCAAAAAATCCCCGAACGCCTGCGGCGAATACGCTGTTTTTACAACTGAAACATCCCGATTTTTCTCATATACGAGTATTATATCACAAAGCATTTCAAAAAACAGGCGTTTTTTAATTGCTTACCGAAAACAATAAAAGCATTTCAAAAAAACAGGCTTTTTTTAATTGCTTTTCGCAAAACGACAAGAGCATTTCAAAAAACAGGCATTTTTTTAATTGCTTTCTGCAAAGCACAAAAAGTATTTCAAAAATCAGGACGTTTTTTATACTTGTAATAATAAACAACGGGGGCTGTAAGAAATTTACGCTTCTTACAGCCCGTTATAAACCGCAAATTACATGACAAACAAATTATCAAGAATGTATATCAGGATAATTTGAAATCAAAAATGTTTTTTCCTTATATTCCGAAGGATATTTGTAGTTACGCGGAATGCAGTCGGAAGAAATCGAAAAGTCACTTTCGTATAATTGCTGCAAGTAAATGTAACTGATAGTGTTTTCTTCTTCGCGAACAACCGCATACTCAAAACTGCAACGACTCTCACCGTTCCACACCGAAGCATACGTCGGCAATGAAAAATATTCCGATTTTCCGTGAACGGGAGAACCTTCCGTCAACTTCGAAATTCTTTCCACTTCCGCATCAAAAGCCGCTTTATCATACTTGACTTTCAATTCAACTTGCCAACCGTCTCCGACTATCTGATACTGAATCAGACGGTTTTGAAACGATTGAACGTCAAGATTTTCGAGCGTCTTCGGAAACAGTTCCGAGGAATTTCCATAACTGCGGGAGAAAGTCTCCCATACATTCCCGTACTCCGAAATATCAGTAACGGTCTTTTCGCTGAAAATATGACTGCAAGAACACAGCAAAAGCAGCGCCGCAATAAAGCAAAAGACTGAAATTATTTTCTTCATAACATTCTCCTCATCGTATTGCAAGTTTCAAAAACAATTTGCCCATAATATGTCACAAACTTTTATGATTCAATAAATTTCTGCAAATCTAAATCAATTTTCTTTTGGCAACCAAATCCTTATATTCAAATATACTGATGTCAACGCCTAATATAAATTCATCAATGAAGTTTTCATATTTCAGAAAAACAGTTTTCGGAACTTTTTTCAGTTGTTCTTCAGTCCAAACAGTTTCTATGTTAGAGATTGCCCGATCCAGTAATGCGCGGGCTTTACTCTTTTCCGAAACTTCGGAAAGACGAACATAATTATAGACAAACCGTTTTGAATGGGATATGGATTTTTGCAGATAGTCGGAATACTCCCGAGGATATTTTCCGTCACATCTAATATACATATCATAAGCATGCAAATACCATATTATGGCTTTGTTTTGGTCATCTGCTTCCGACAGATGTTCATCTAACAGTTCCAAAAACCTATTTTCCTTAAAACTAAGCCATGTTGATGAAAGATATGCACCTAAAATTGCCAGACGTATATCTCTGTTTTTAAAATAGTTATCAGTCAAAATATCAACAGCAAGAAAGTAATCTTCAATAGGACTTTGTATTTCAAATAAAACATATTGAAGCAGTTCTTCCGTCGAATTCCGACTGTTTTCTTTCAATCTTTTTTCTAAATCTAAAATATCAATATCCATTTGCACCACATAACTATAACAATTTACCTATTATTCGTGTTGCCCAATCTAACATTGCGTTAATACTTTGAACCTCACCGTTTAACACATAAAACCTTATTGTGACTTTTATTCCATTAATTGTAGCATGTATTTGGTTTGAGCCATTCACTGCATTTGCCAAGTTAGATTTAACAATTTTGTATATCTTATTAAATATTGCTTTTTGTGAACCTCCCAATCTCATAATTCCATTTTTAATATGATCTTTTGAAAAAATATGCCTTGCGCATCCTTTCCATAACTTACTTGAAGACATTTTTATGGTCTGACTTGCAGCGGTTTTTATTCCAAGTTTTACAGCTATTTTACCGCCAAGTTTAGCGATATACGGTCCAAGAAATGCGCCGAGCACAGCGCCGCCGACCGTTGCTGCGGAAATCAAAGCCCACTTTTTCCAGCCTTTCAGTCCAAGAGCCTCAGCCAGTAAATACCCCAACGCGGCACCGGCAACACCGCCAATAATTCCGCCGATAATATTGGCAGGAGATTCCCCTGTAAGATCAAACATATTAACAGGGTTATTTAAACAGTATGCAAAAAGATTTGAAGAGCAACTGTCTGCAATTACAGACATTTCACCCGCATCCGCATTGAGGAATCTGCCCGTGACGGGGTCATAGTAGCGCGATTGCAGGTAGTAGAAGCCCGACTCGTTGTCGTAGTAGTAACCGCGATAGCGGAACGGGTTTGCGGTGCCCACCTTGAACCAACCGTCGGTCGTGTCATTCATTTGGAGAATGTTGCCCCAAGCGTCGTATACATATTTGACAAGACAACGGAATGTGTGGTTGTCGGTTCCGTCTTCCGTGCCCCAGATCTCAATTATATCGCCTTGAAGATTCTTCTTGTAATAATAATTGTAACCGAGGTAATTCATGCCGACGGGGCTTCCCGATGCGTCATAGAAGAAATAAGGGGAATAGCACTGTTATGTACCGGCAAGCATCGCGTTTAATCACCCAAACACAGACCTGTCAGGAATATTCATGAAACCTTTAAGGGCTTGGGATTATCCCAGCAGCCTGCCTTTTGTCCCAAAAGGCGATGCTTGCCGGTATTGTGAATAACTAAATAAGTTTACTTAGCTGTTCCTTAAAAGTAATCATCTCCGCTTCCTTAAATGGTGAATCCGGATGGGTTTCATAAGTGGATACAACCCATTCTAAAAGAGTTGGTTCCTTGGGAAATAATTCTAATGCACGGCGAATAAACATCTGTATAACAGGGTGAATATCATAAAAAAAGGGGTCTATATACATCAAGAAATCGCACAAAAGCAAAGTGTTTTTGACAGAATAATCTCTTGATAACAAGTAAAGTAGATAACAAAACTTATCTGTACTACTAACCTTAGCAAAGTCTTTTTCTAGATTATCTATAGTATAATCATATTCTTTCGTTTTGAGAATTTCATATACTGAATGATAATCTCGTTCTTTCCATAAACGAATCAATTTTCTCACAGTACACCTCCTTACGGCGTTCCAATTCCATTCCACACCCATGCATCGCCAATGTAGTAGTAACCGCGATAGCGGAACGGGTTTGCCGTGCCGACGCGATACCAGCTGTTCGTCTGGTCGAGCATCTTCGTGACATTGCCCCACGCGTCATAGGTATATTCGACAAGCAAACGGAAGTAATGCGAAGACGAACCGTCTTCCGTGCCCCAGATTTCAATTATATCGCCTTGAAGATTCTTCTTGTAAAAATAATTGTTTCCGAGGTAGTTCATTCTGACGGGACTGCCCGACGCGTCATAGAAGAAGTAAAAATAATCGAGGCTGTCGCCGTTCGTCACTTCCTGCGCGATTATATTCGTTCCGTCAAGCAGGTAACGCGTCTTTATTCCGCCGAAATTTTTCATCACGCGGATTCCGTCTTCATTATACGTATATCGCGTCGTTGAATTGAATGAAGCAAGCCGTCTGCCGTTCCATGAAAGGGAAATTCCGTCGCGATAGGAAAGCGTGTTTCTGTTCGCTGTTCCCCGTCCCGCCGTTTCGGCGGGGCAGGAAATTCATTCATTTTTGCAATCAGTTACTTTTTGCAAGATGAATGCCGGGCAAATACTGCGTTCCGTCCGCATCGCCCTCAAAAACCGGATTTACCGCGTCGGTAGGTTTCACATATACACAGACAAATCCGAGATTGTCATTGTTTTGTGAATCGACAACTATTTCCAAAAAATTAAGAGCAAACTCTTTTTCCTCCGTCTTGATTTTGAAAAAATGCTCGCGATTCAAAACATAGCCCTCCGGAGTTTTTCCTCCACCCTCTGCATAAGTGTCGTCATCTCCGCCGGCGGCATAGACATCGACAACATCGCCGACATAGTCGAACAGTGCCTGAATTTGAGTGTCGAGGTCGCTCACTTCCGAAACGGTCGTCTTTGAAAACAGGCTTTTGAACGAATCCGCATCCTTATTTTTCAAGCTTTCTTTCAATGTAGCAATTGCGTCGCTCGTGTCGGGATTGAAATCCGACGGCTTGTTCGGTGCGGTTTCCGTTTCAAGAGGAACGAGAACTTTTCCGGAACAGGCGGACAGCGCAAGGAGCACAAGCAAACCTATCAGTATAATTTTAATTTTAGTTCTCATAACAATATTAACTCCTTAAAAATTGATGATTATTCGTTTATACATATTATAGAATTTAATAGTATTATAATTACCGTGATAACTATTACAAAATACCAAGTACATTTTATGAGTGTTAAATGTAACCGTAAATTGTACAAAAAGCCTATTAATATTATAATAGATGTCTTGATTTTTGATATCTGTAATCATCGCAACATGATAAATATCTCCCCCCCTGCCTTTTAGCAAAAACGGACAAACAGCAACGAAAACATCTAAAAACTCTACTTTGTTTCGATTGTTTTTAAAATCTGTAGCAACTATGGTTTCTTTTCCGTATTCGTCTCCCTTATAGTCTGTTTTCGGACTCTTGCCAAGGCATTTTGCAAAAATGTATGTTTATGGGCAATCGACGGGTTTAATCGCTTTATTTGCTCTGCTGACTGTCTAAAACAATTATCAAAGCTTTTCTTTTTCTAAAGCTGTACAATATCAGCCATACCGTCAGAATAACGAATGAAATTATGAGAATCGAAACGATTACACAGGCAACGTTTATTTCATTTTTTACTCCGACATACAGCAGGTAAAATAGCAGGGCAAACAGAATAACACTTCCCGAAGCGATATTTAACAGATGATTATGATGTGCCTTTGTTATTTCCTTAACATCGGGTATGCATGATCGCTCGGTTGAAATATCGGGAGAAAATGATATTGCGGGCGGGCAGAACGTGTTGGTGTTCTTATCGAAATACCCCGACTTCAATTCAAACGATATTTCTGCATTTGCGTTGAAATTGATATCAACATATCCTGAAATCTTAAAGGCAGAGACGTCTTTCCACCAATCCGGATCGACATTGAATGTTATAACATTCAAAATCCCCCTGACAGGCAGGAACAAAACATCCAATATATTTTCAACAAACTGCGGAACAGATCGTTGGGATCTCTGTTCAAAACGAAGACGGTATGTTTTATTTTCCTCAAGCAAAAAATGAACCTGACCGGAGAAGAGATCAACGTTTTTTGATTCGCCACCGATTGAAAATATTACAGCGTCTCCGCCTAAATCTTCGTCTAAAATCCCGGATATATACAAATCAATCATTTAAACCACCCATATAATGGACAATCGTTGTCTAAATCCGTAATCATACAGTTTACCGGAAAGACATTTCCAAACCGGTTTAGTATGTCTTGCAAAAATATGCGTTCTTCAATTTCATTCGGAAAGGTAATACTTAAACATCATTTATCGCTTTCGGACACTGCAATTTGTTTCTTTGCTACCTTTTTCTCCTTGAAAATGCCTACAAAATAAATCACAAACAAAATCAAAACAAGAGGATCTGCTATTGCTGCAAGCAATGTTTTATCATTAAAGCTATCAAATTTCAACCAATAATTCCTCATTCGAACTATGGCAAAAACCATATCGCAAATATAAAAGACAAAGCAAATAAATGCAGTTAAACTATTTTTCTTCCTTATCGCAATTCCGCTCATAAAAAGAAGAAAAATAAGGAAAACCGCAAAGATTATACATACAGTATCAATTCCTTTTTCCGAAAAGATAGATGCAATAATGAAAGTTGAAATTGTTGCCGTCGTTGCCGGTAACCAGAACAAGAAAATTGAAAGTATCGGTAAAAACAGTAGGGCTAAAAGCCCAGATATAAACAGAAAATATTGCAGAATTTTATTAGATACATCTACAAAGGCACTTCGGAAAATTTTGTGTAAAAAGGAATCCAAACAGATAAGAAAATAGATA